>OJBR01000024.1_pt1 | contig 110040 bp, 99 predicted proteins | sample 1591161 | NCBI WGS metagenome assembly OJBR01 (sample SAMN05416803, study PRJEB24817) | seawater metagenome | isolation source: Sea water | place: Canada:Atlantic | collected 2013-07
AGGCCCGCAAGTATAGGGAAGCGGGATGACTTTTTTAGCCCTAATTTGTGACTATTTAGTCGTGATAGCCATTGGGAGGTGCTGTATGGCGAAAATTTGATCATTTACTCCATGTGTTCGTGCTGTTCGGGCGGTGCCGTGGCAGACTGCAGGGCGGGTGCCGCCTCTGCCCATTGGGGCATTTATAGTACAGGTATTTAGTACAGGCATTGGTGCCCACAAATCATCGCTCGCTCCACGCCTCACCGTGCCGCTGATGGCTGGGGGCACCCTGCGAGTATGACGAATATCCAATCTGGCCAGAAATCCGCTACTACCGAGCACGTTCATGCCCATCGACACACCTCGCTTGCCCAAGATCACCCGTCGCCCGCAGTACACGCCAGATTGGCCTGATGTGCCGCCCATGCTGGCGCGGATTTTGGCCGGGCGGGGGGTCACCGATCCGGCGTTGCTGGATCTGGGACTCAAACGCCTGCCACATCCTGAACGCTTCACAGGGTTGCGTGGGGCTGTGGCGTTGCTTTTACAAGGGCGAACTGAGCAGTGGCGCATTTGTATTGTCGGTGACTACGACGCGGATGGCGCCACCGCTACCACCTTGATGGTGCGTGGCCTGGAGCGGCTGGGCTATGCGCGCCCGGATTTTCTAGTGCCGGACCGGTTTGAGTATGGCTATGGCCTGTCGCCGGCTATTGTTGATCTGGCCAAAGAGCTGTACGACCCGGACCTGATTATCACCGTGGATAACGGTATCGCCAGTGTGGATGGCGTCGCGGCCGCACGGGCCCAAGGCATGCGGGTGCTGATTACCGATCACCACTTGCCCGGCGAAACGCTGCCGGAGGCGGACGCATTGGTGAACCCGCGCCTGCCCGGTTGCGAAGATTTTCCTGCCACCAATTTGGCCGGGGTCGGGGTAGCGTTTTATTTATTAATGGATTTGCAGCGGGCACTGCGCGAGCAGGGCGTTACCGCCAGCGCGCCAATAACCGACCTGTTGGATCTGGTGGCACTGGGTACGGTGGCGGATGTGGTGGTGTTGGATGACGCCAACCGGGTATTGGTGGAGCAGGGCTTACGGCGGATTCGCGCCGGTAAAGGCTGCCCAGGAATTCGCGCCTTGTTACAGGTGGCCGGGCGTGATCCTAACCGCGTGTTGGCGGCGGACATGGGTTTTGCGGTCGGCCCACGGTTGAATGCTGCGGGGCGGCTCACCGACATGACTCAAGGCATCGCCTGTCTGTTGGCACAAACCGATGCCGAGGCCACCGAGATGGCCCAGGATTTGGACACCATCAACCGTGAGCGTCGCTCCATTGAGCATGGTATGCGTGATGCGGCCATGGAAGAGGTGGCCCGTCTGGATGCGGATAACCTGCCCGCAGGCCTGTGCCTGTATGGCAAGGAGTGGCACGAAGGGGTGGTGGGCATTCTTGCCTCGCGGGTGAAAGAAGCCATTCACCGGCCGGTGATTGCTTTTGCCCCGGCGCAGCAACGTGGGCAACTCAAGGGTTCGGGCCGTTCGATTCCCGGTTTGCACCTGCGCGATGCGTTGGATGCGGTGGCCACGGCTAACCCGGGCTTGCTGAGTAAATTTGGTGGCCACGCCATGGCGGCGGGGTTGTCGCTGGAGCTGGACAAGCTGGAAGACTTCAAAGCCGCGTTTGAAAAAGCGGTGGGGGAGCTGCTGTCGCCGAAAGCGCTGGAGCGCATTGTAGAAACCGATGGCGAGCTGGACGATCACGAGCTGTCGTTGACCAATGCAGAACTACTCAGCCACCGCTTTCCTTGGGGCCAAGGTTTCCCTGCGCCCAGTTTCGATGGCGAATTCGAAGTGCTCAAGCACCGCATTGTTGGCGAGCGCCACCTAAAATTGACCCTGGGCCTGCCAGGGATCAGTGGGGTGATTGATGCTATTCATTTCAATGTGGCCGTGGAAGCGTTGCCCAGCCGCATTAGCAAGGTGCGTGGGGTTTACCGGTTGGAGGTCAATGAGTTCCGGGGGCAGCGTAATCCTCAGTTGCTGTTCGAGCATTTGATCCCGCTTTGATCGCCCCGATGGGGTGGGAATGTCGAATTACGGCTACGCCTAAGCTGACCTACTAAAACCAGACTCCCCCCGTGGTTTTTAGGATGAATTAGCCTGAAAGGCGTAATCCAACATTGGGCCCACAAATCGAAACCGCATCATGTTGCGACCCCCTCAGGGCTTCCCCTGTCGTCTCCCGGCTAAATTGTCGACAATGGCTGTCGGGGCGCGTGGTTTTTGCTAGGATTGCCCATTGCGCTCAATACTGGGTGCCCTTATTTCTTTGGTGTGCGGCCCAAAAGGCCGTGCTACAACGACTTTGTGGCGTGGCTATCGCTACCGCTGTGGTGTGTCCTTAACGGAGGGGCTCAAATGAAAACGATTCACAAGCATCGGCTTAATATCAACACTGACGTGCAGGACATCCGTCTGCCGCAAGAAGGAAAGGTTCTGCGGGTGGATTACGTTCCGCAGGAAGCCGTGATTTTCATGTGGGTGGAAGTGGACGCGGATACGGTGATAGACACGCCGAAAGAAGTTCGTCGCTTCAAGGTATTCAACACCGGTTCTGGCATTCCGAAAAACGCCAGCTACATTGGCACGACCATCGATAATATGAAACCGGCGGCGTACCACGTTTACGAGCTGAAAGATTGATCGGTATTGCCGCAGCAAGCACTGAATAACGTCGCGACTGGTGCAATAAAAGGCTGACTAAAAAGCCTGTTCATCACCGCGCGCGCAGAGTACACAGAGAAGTACACAAAGAGAGCCTCCTTTTCGTAGGCGATTACTGTGTACTTTGTGGTAAATCTGTCTTCGTTGGGGGTTGCGTTATCCAGCCTTAGCGCGTGGCCAGGGGGGAGGTTGCTCGCCCCTCGTCAGTTCCCCCGCAAACCGTTAAACTTCGCCGTTTGCCGAGCACCAATCCGGCTTGGCGCCTATTTCTGCAATTTCAGAGAGACGTAATGGAAGTCAATCCGCTGCGAACCCACCTTTCCGACCTCGCCGAGCGTGTCGAAGCGCTCAGGGGGTATCTTTGACTACGTTCAAAAGAGTGAACGCCTGACTGAAGTCGAGCGCGAGCTCGAAAGCCCCGATGTCTGGAATGATCCGCCCTATGCTCAGGCATTGGGTAAGGAGCGCTCTCAGTTGGAGGGGGTGGTGAAAACCATCGACGACGCTAGCCAGGGCTTGGAGGACACCTCAGCCTTGTTGGACCTGGTGGTGGAAGAGGGCGACGAAGATACTCTCTCAGAAGTGGAAAGCGATCTGCGAGATCTGGAAAAGATGGTGGCGGATCTGGAATTTCGTCGCATGTTCTCCGGCCAGATGGACCCCTGCAGTGCCTACTTGGATATTCAATCCGGTTCTGGTGGCACCGAGGCCCAAGATTGGGCAGAGATGATGTTACGCATGTACCTGCGTTGGGGCGAAGCCCACGGTTTTAAAACAGAGCTGGTGGAAGCTTCCGCCGGTGATGTGGCGGGTATCAAATCTGCCACAGTGCGCTTTGAAGGTGATTATGCTTACGGCTGGTTGCGCACTGAAACCGGCGTGCATCGGCTAGTGCGCAAAAGCCCTTTCGATTCTGGTGGCCGCCGCCATACCTCATTCAGTTCCGTGTTTGTGTCTCCTGAGGTAGATGACGACATCGATATTGAAATCGATTTGGGCAATATGCGGGTGGATACTTACCGGGCGTCCGGCGCGGGTGGTCAGCACGTTAACCGGACCGATTCTGCGGTGCGCCTGACCTATCTCTTTAAGGATGATGGGGGCACTGAGCATACCGTAGTCACCCAGTGCCAGAGCGAGCGAAGCCAGCACCAGAACAAAGACAAGGCCATGAAGATGATGCAGGCTAAGGTCTATGAGCTGGAAATGCAGCGGCGTAATGCCGAGAAGCAAGCCTTGGAAAACAGCAAGGCTGACATCGGTTGGGGCAGCCAAATTCGCTCTTATGTTCTCGATGATGCGCGCATTAAGGATTTGCGCACAGGGGTGGAAAACCGTAATACCCAGGCGGTACTGGATGGTGCCCTGGATCCCTTTATTGAAGCGTCCCTAAAAGCGGGATTGTGATTGATACGCTGGGTGCCTGACGCTTGCCGCTTGACGCTAACTCCAAAGCGTCAGGCGTTAAGCGTGCGGCGCCTGGCGCTTTACCGGAAGCACTGAGTTATGAGCCAAGACAACACCACACAGAATGTCGACGCCTCGCAGCAGGCCGCTGCTGAAAACCGTCTGATTGCAGAACGTCGTGCCAAGTTGGCCGAGTTACGCGAAGGCGGTAACCCGTTTCCCAATCATTTTCGTAGGGATTCCCTTGCCGCCGATTTGCAGGCGCAGTATGGCGAATTCACCAAGGAAGAGCTGGAAGAGAAAAATATTCAGGTGGCGGTAGCCGGCCGTATGATGCTGGATCGCAAAGCCTTTAAGGTGCTACAGGACATGTCCGGGCGCATTCAGATTTTCGCGCCCAAGGACGAAACCCGCGATGTGCGTAAAGAAACCAAGAGCTGGGATCTGGGCGACATCATTGGGGTGCGTGGCACGCTGTGCAAATCCGGTAAGGGCGACCTGTATGTGATGATGGATGAGTATTTTTTGCTCACCAAATCCCTGCGCCCGCTGCCCGAAAAGCATAAGGGGCTCACTGATACCGAAGCCAGGTACCGCCAGCGTTATGTGGACTTGATCGTTAACGAGGACACGCGAAAGACGTTCCAGATCCGCGCCAAAATTGTGGCCGGGATTCGCAACTTTCTGGTACAAAAAGATTTCGTGGAAGCGGAAACACCCATGCTGCAGGTGATTCCAGGTGGCGCGACTGCACGTCCGTTTATTACTCACCACAATAGCTTAGACATGGACATGTACTTGCGCATTGCGCCGGAACTGTACTTGAAGCGGTTGGTGGTCGGCGGTTTCGAAAAAGTGTTCGAGATTAACCGTAACTTCCGCAATGAAGGGCTCTCGACCCGGCATAACCCGGAATTCACCATGCTGGAATTTTACCAAGCGTTTGGTGATTACCACGACCTGATGAACCTGACCGAAGAAATGCTGCGCACCTTGGCCGAGACGGTGTTGGGCAGCACGGATGTGGCTTACCAGGGCGATGTGTTTGATTTTGGCAAACCTTTTACCCGCATGACGGTGTTCGATTCCATTTTGCATTTTAATCCTGATATTGATGCCGCCAAATTGGCAGATATTGAGGGCGCTCGAGAGATCGCCACCGGCTTGGGTATTCCGCTTAAAGATGGTTACGGCTTGGGTAAGGTGCAGATCGAGATTTTTGAGAAGACGGTGGAACACCGCCTGAAAGATCCCACCTTTATTACCGAGTATCCCACCGAGGTTTCGCCGCTGGCGCGCCGCATGGACGATAACCCCTTTGTGACAGAGCGGTTTGAATTTTTTGTGGGTGGTCGTGAAATTGCCAACGGCTTCTCCGAGTTGAATGATGCGGAAGACCAAGCCGAGCGTTTCCGTCAGCAGGTGGAAGAAAAAGCCGCAGGTGACGACGAAGCCATGTTCTACGATGAAGATTATGTGGTCGCGCTTGAGCATGGCCTGCCACCGACCGCTGGTGAGGGCATCGGCATCGATCGTCTGGTAATGTTGTTTACCGATGCACCGTCCATTCGTGACGTTATTCTGTTTCCGCATATGCGGCCCCAGGGCCGGTAAGAACGGTATTTTCGGGCGTCATTTTCGCCCGTTGTGTTGCAGGAGCGTCGCAGGGAGAGTGATACAATTTAGGGTGTGATAAAACAGGCTGGCTGTATCCATGACAACTGAAATTCAGTACCAGGGAAGGAAAACCCGCCGAACGGGTAGCGAGCAGCGTCGACAGGCTATTCTTGAGGCCTCGTTGAATATTATTGTGCGCGATGGTATCCGGGCGGTTCGCCACCGTTCGGTTGCCCGTGAAGCGGGCGTTCCGCTTTCTGCGACAACCTATTACTTTAAAGATCTCTCTGATTTGATCGCTGACACCTTCGCATTGTTCGCAGAACGAGCAATAAAGGAGGTGGTTGAACCCTTTAAAGAGCAGGCGTTCGGGTTGATGTCGCAGTTTTCCCGCGACAGCCTGAAAAACCCGCAAGAACGGGGGCGGTTGGTGCAGCTGCTTGCTCAGATGATGGGCGCTTTCATCGTTGATGAGTTGCAAAATCGTCGTGATCATATTGTGGCTGAGCAGGCGTTTATTCAGGAAGCCGTTCTGGATCCGCGGCTGCGGGAAATGGCTGATATGTATTTGGCCCAGCATGTGGAAACCTTGACCATGGCGTGTGAGCTGTTTGGTTGTAAACACCCCAAGCTGGATGGGGAGTTAATCTTCTCTACCTTCCTGACCATTGAGCAGCGTTTGTTGGTGCACCCGGAAAAAGTCTCCCAGGCGTTTGCGGAGAAACGGATGCACAACTTGATGGAGAAAGTGATCCCCCATGGTTAATGCCTATGCCGTGAACACCCCTGACAGCAAAGTTGTGCCGTTGGAGCCGGGCTGGAAACAGCACCTTGAGGGGGAGTTTCAACGGGACTATATGGCGCGGTTGCGCCATTTTTTAGCGCAACAGAAGCGTGAAGGAAAAACGGTTTTCCCGCCGGGGCCAGATATTTTTAACGCCTTCAACTTGACGCCCTTTGACTGTGTGAAAGTGGTCATCCTGGGACAGGACCCTTACCACGGCCCCAACCAAGCCCATGGTCTGTGTTTTTCCGTTCAGCATGGCGTAAAGACTCCGCCATCACTGATGAATATCTACAAGGAAATTCACCGAGACCTGGGTTTTGATATTCCTACCCATGGCAACTTGACCTATTGGGCAGAGCAGGGTGTTTTGCTGCTTAACGCGGTGCTCACCGTGGAAGCGGGCCAGGCTGGCTCTCACCAGAAGCAAGGGTGGGAAACGTTTACCGATCAGGCCATTGAGCACTTAAACCGCGAACGTGAGGGGTTAGTGTTTTTATTGTGGGGCAGTCATGCTCAGAAAAAAGGCCGCCTGATCGACCGCGAAAAACACTGTGTGCTAAGCGCTCCACATCCGTCTCCACTGTCGGCTTACCGAGGTTTTCTCGGCTGTGGTCACTTTTCCCGTGCCAATCAATATTTGCTCCAGCACGGTGAAACCGCTATTGATTGGTCCGTGCCAGAATAAAGGCAAGCCGCCCACTACAAGGCGAATTGGGGTCTGCGGCCACAGAACAACTAACGGCGTTGTACCCACGAGTAAGCTGCTTTGTTGGCCGCGGCTCACATCACCAATCTTCCCGTAGCGACCTTTCGGTGTGAACATCGCTTGCCTCACTACCTGCTAGCTTGCAGCGCGGAGTAAGGCATTCATAATCTGCATGGCCATTTGCCCGTTTCCAGCTTGGAGCTTGCCGCCCACCGCGGTACCATCTTTGCCGAATTGAGACCAAGGAGTTGTTGTGTCTGACTGCGTGTTGTTTTCCGAAATCGAAACCCGTTGCGGCCGTGTTATTGCCCGCGCGACGTTGAATGCCCCCAAATCCCTGAATGCGCTGAGCTTGGAAATGATCACGCTGTTGAGCGAGAAGCTGGATGCTTGGGAGCAGCGTTCCGATATTGTGGCGATCTGGCTGGATGGGGCTGGCGACAAGGCGCTCTGTGCGGGTGGTGATATCGTGCAGATGCATAAATCCATGGTGAAACATGCCGGTGAAGGCCGAAACCCGGTTACCGAAGAGTATTTCGCAGCGGAATATGTGTTGGATTATCGTCTGCATACGAGTGCGATTCCGGTGATCGTCTTTGGTGATGGCATTGTTATGGGCGGTGGCATGGGGCTGCTGCAGAGTGCGGATTTCCGTTTGGTAACGCCACGCTCGCGCATGGCCATGCCGGAAATTACCATCGGCCTGTTCCCCGATGTGGGTGGCAGCTGGTTCCTGAATCGTTTGCCTGGAAGGGTGGGCTTGTTCCTTGGCCTTACTGGGGTTCACATCAACGGTCGTGAAGCTGTGGAAATTGGCATGGCTGATCGCATGGTAGAGGCGGATGCGGACAGCCTGCTGGACGCGCTGGCCGAGCAGAATTATGCGGATACCGAAGCGGAAAATCGCGCGGTGATCTATCGCTTGTTCAAACAGCAGGCGGTGGACATGAGTGATCTGCCGCACCCGTTGATTGACCATATGCCATTAATTAACCGTTTGTGCGATGGCGAGGACATTACCGTTGTCACTGAGCAGCTGCTGAGCGTGAAAGAACGTGACCGTTGGCTGGACAAGGCACTGGGTAACCTTGAGCGAGGTTGCCCGCAAACGGCTCATCTGGTGTGGGAGCAACTGGATCGTTCCACTTATTACGACCTGGCAGAGGTGTTTAGGATGGAGTGGTGCTTGGCGGTGCAATGTTCACTACACGGTGATTTTCGCGAAGGGGTGCGAGCTTTGTTAATCGACAAGGACGGCAAACCCAGCTTCCGGCATCGTGATGTGGCGTCGGTGCCAAAAGAGTACATCGAGGGTTTCTTCCGCTGCCCGGCGCCAAAGCACCCACTGGCGGATTTGGGTAAGGCTTGAGTAGGGGCTAGAAAGACACATAAAAAAAGGCGCTTCGGCGCCTTTTTTTATGTGGAAAGACTTGGGGCTAATTCGGCCTACGGGCGCGTGTGGGCTCCGTGGGGCTTAATCTTTCCAGGGCAAGGTATAGGGTAGAGTGCCGAGCTGGCTGTTGAGCGGCTCAGCGTCTTTGAACAATACACCATCGGTGTTGCGGCGCAGTACCACGAGGGCACTGTGCCCGGCAGGGGTGCGGGCACTGCTGACCACTTCACCGGCGGCTTTGCCGTTGCTGTCGCGTAGCGTTTCACCGGGTGTCAGATCCATATCGGCGGTGTAATCGACCCGTTGCATGCGTTGCTTGAGCTTGCCCTTGAAGTGCATGCGTGCAACTACTTCCTGGCCTGTGTAGCAGCCTTTCTTAAAGTTCACCCCGGCGGTGACGTCGTAGTTAAGAACCTGAGGCAGGAATAGATCTTCTGCGCCCGGGTAGACCATGCCTTCGCCGGCGTCGATGTCGGCCAGCCGCCAGCCGTTGCCGTTGAGGGCTGTGCGTTCCTGAGCCTGTGCCGCCCATACGGCTTCCGCTTGCTCTGTGTGGGTAATCAGCAGTGCGTGATCGGTGTTGGGGTAGCGTAGCCACAGGCCTTGATCGTTGCGGGTGCTTTGCCCAGGTTGGGGAAGGGCGCCGGGCAATGCGCCTGAAAGCCCCAGAATTACGGCCTGGTTGTCCACTTGAAATTCCACTTTGGCGCGCAGGCGGTATTTCATTAATGATTTGATTACCGCTTCGCTTTGCCCGGCTGGGCAGAGCATCAGGTAGTCGTTACCGTCGCGAACAATGCGTACGCTGACCAGGCCACGGCCTTTCAGGCTCAGATGCATGCCGGTGAGGTGCCCTCCGTTATCCACTTCGCGCAGGTCGCAGGACAGCTGACCTTGCAGGTAATGGCCGGCTTCCTCGCCATGAGCGCGGATAATAGCCAAGTGATCGCAGTGGCTTAATGTGGGGGCGTTATCCGTGGGGGCGTGATCTGCCAGGGGTTGGGCGGCAATAAACTCGGACCAGCTCATGGGGCTCCTGTTATCCTAACGTGTAACGTGGCGTGGGACTCCGGGGGAGTCGAGAAATCATCAGCCATGATAGATAATGCGCGCACAGCCTGAAAGCTGTATGGGTTAATTGTCGAAAGACGCCGGAGTGTTTGATCAGGGTAGTGCTGAATGAGTAATGAAGACCTGAAGCGGAAATATCGTTGGCAGTGCCGTCGGGGTGCGTCAGAAGTGGAGGTGGTGCTGTATGGCTATCTGGATAATCACTTTGATGCGGAGCCGGTGGAGCGCCAAGTACAGTTTGCCACCTTGCTTGCCTGTGAAGATGCGGACATGTTCGAGTGGTTCACCTACCGCAGTGAGCCTGCAGATACGCAGTTAAATGAGTATGTGAGCCATGTCCTCGGGTTGGTCTCCGCGAAGAAAGGTTAAGCTGGCCGCTTCGCGCTATCCTGCGCGTTTACGGTGGTTGGCGGCATTGCTGGCAGCGGCGGCCATAGTCTTGTCGCAATTACCGGCTTGGGCCATGCTGGTGCTGCTTGGTGTGCTGCCTGTTCTGGTGAGGAGCTGGCGTTTGCCTCAGCCGGAGGCGCTAGAGCTGGATGCGCAAGGGGTGACGATCATCGGCCGGCATAAGCAAGTCATGGCGCGCCCCCTGCGTGTTATTCGCCATGGCCCTTGGTTGGCAATGCAAACGCCGAAGGGGTGGCAGCATGTGTTTGCTGACCAAGCGCCCGTTGCCGAGTTACAGCCTTTTTATCAGTGGTTTTGGGTTAAGCGTCAGCGGGGCTAGCGCACGCTACAACATTGGAAGGGAAAGCCGGGACGTTCCCCGGCTTTTTTTTCAACGTTGAACGTTCAATTGAATCGCTCGTGCAGGACGGTCATCGTGTGGCTCCGTCCTTTACCCGTAACCCGGCTTGATTCTATGCCAGTCAAAACGTCCCCGGTGTTAGGATCGTATTTCCGGTTTCTTCATTCGTTGCTGGGAAATCGCGCATGTAATGCAAGCCGCGGCTCTCTTTGCGTTGCATGGCAGAGCGAATAATCAGTTCGGCGATGACCACCAGATTACGTAGCTCCAGTAGGTCGTTGCTGATGTGGTAGTTGCTGTAATACTCGGCGATTTCGCTCTTTAGTAGCTCGGCGCGGTGCAGGGCTCTCTCCAACCGTTTTTCCGTTCTCACGATGCCCACGTAGTCCCACATGAAGCGACGCAGCTCGTCCCAGTTGTGGCTGATCACCACGTCTTCATCCGAGTCGGTAACCTGCGATTCATCCCATTCGTTGTCGTCTCTTGGCGTGGGAATTTTATCCAGGTGGGCGCGAATATGGTCGGCGGTGGCTTTGCCGTACACAAAGCACTCCAGCAATGAATTGCTAGCCATGCGGTTGGCTCCGTGTAAACCGGTAAAACTGGTTTCGCCAATGGCATAGAGGCCAGGCACATCGGTTTGTCCATGCTTGTTAATCATCACGCCGCCGCAGGTGTAATGAGCCGCAGGGACCACCGGAATGGGGTCGCGGGTGATATCCAGCCCCAGCTGCAGGCATTTGGCGTATACGGTGGGGAAGTGCTCGATAATGAAGTCTGCGGGTTTGTGGCTGATATCAAGGTAGAGACAATCCGCGCCCAGCCGTTTCATTTCATGGTCAATGGCGCGGGCAACCACATCCCGGGGGGCTAACTCGCCGCGCTCATCAAAGCGGTTCATGAAGCGTTCGCCATTGGGGAGTAGCAGGTGCCCGCCTTCGCCGCGGATGGCCTCGGTGACGAGGAAGCTTTTTGCCTTGGGGTGATAGAGGCAGGTGGGGTGGAACTGCATGAATTCCATATTCGCGACCCGACAGCCGGCTCGCCAGGCCATGGCAATGCCATCGCCGGTGGCCACATCCGGGTTGGATGTGTAGAGGTACACTTTGGAGGCCCCGCCGGTGGCCAGTACCACGGAGCGGGCGAGAATAACGTCGGTTTCGCCGGTTTGAATGTTGTGTACGTAGGCGCCACAGCAACGTTTTTCTTTGCCTTGCGGTCCGTCGTGTTCCTGTACGATCAGGTCCACCGCCACCCGGTGCTCAAAGCGGATCACGTTTTCTTTTTTGCAGACTTGTTCGATCAGTGTGCCGGAGATGGCTTTGCCGGTGGCATCGGCGGCGTGAATGATGCGCCGATGGCTATGCCCGCCTTCACGGGTTAAGTGGTAGGGCAATTTACTGCCATCACCGCTATCGAAACGGGTGAAGTCCACGCCTAGATCAATCAACCAGCGAATGGCGTCGGGGCCATTTTCCACGGTAAAGCGTACCGCATCATCCTGGCATAGCCCGGCGCCAGCCACATGGGTATCGGCCACATGACTTTCCAGTGAGTCTTCTTGGTCTAGCACCGCGGCCACTCCGCCCTGGGCGTAGTAGGTGCTAGCGCTGGTGAGCTCTCCTTTGGAGAGCAGGGCAACCTGACACTCATCAGGCAGGCGAAGTGCGGCCGTAAGGCCTGCGGCGCCGGAGCCGATAATGAGTACATCGTGTCGATAGGTAGCCATGGAGCATCCTTTATTCGTTAGCAGCTGGTCGATTTCGCAGGCTTAGGGGTCTCAGGCGGCCAGTATAGCGGCGATTGCTCCCCCTGCTAATGACGTTTTTATCAGCGGATCCCCCATTTGGGTGATGTGTAGCCTATGGCCTGTGGCTATATTGCGATGCGATTTCTATCGTAATTTGGGTGAGAGTGTTCGTCTGATGGGCAACAGGTGAAGAGGAATGCCTGTGGCGGATTAAGACGGCCGACTAATACTGTCTGGGGAAGACAATGAAAAAAATATCGATGCATCTGGCCGGGGGGCTGGTGCTTGTCGCGGGTTTGAGTGGCTGCATGTCTGCGAATTATTATACTGAACAGGGTACGCCGATTACGCAGCAAACGATCGATCACTTTAACACTAACCCGAATGACCCGATTATCCCCTACAGTAAAGGCAAGACCTCTTACGATGCTTACCCATGGGCCAGCGACAAATTTCAGGAATCACTGAACGCAAAGCCAAAAAGTAGTGCGAATGATGAATTGGCTCAGGTCGCAGATTATTGGTTGCATGATGGCGGGATGCCGCCGCTGGATATTACGGTAACGCGCCAGCCTCCCGAAAATAGTGTTGGCACAATTGCTACGGTCGTCTTTAGCACGTTGGGTTGTACGTTCAGCCTTTGTTTGATTCCTATGGTGGCGCCTCAGCAGTTCGAGACGACCATTGAAATGCGCTCAGAAGGTGAGCTGGTTTACAGTGCTAACGCCCACTATCGCGGCACGGTTTTCATGAGCTGGTTTCCACTAGGTAAATTACGCGGCACACAAAAACTTACTGATGCAGCTTGGTATGCTTCAGCTTTTTCCCATGAAGAAAAGCTGGTGCGTAATATTGCTGTCGAAGAGTCTCTTTACCAGTCGCTCAAAAAAACAAAAGATGTAGATACGCTTGCCGCTGCCCTTGATAACCCGTCGCTTAAATTTTACCGGCCGCTGGTTTCTGCGCGCTTGGCAGAGGTGTTGGCTGGCCAGAGCCGTAGCCAGCGCCTCAAGCATTATGCTGCGATCGTTGAGAAACACCCTGACTTTACGGGTGACATTCACGGTAATGAGCGCCTGTTTTTTATGGGGCCGGCGGATTTACGCGTAATGGATGTGCTTAAGGAGACCTATCGCAAGCGCTCAGCTCCGGCTATGGCCGCCAGCATTAAAGCCGCGGGCAAGCCTTATGCCGTCTTCACTCCGGAGGAGTCGAGTTGGTTGGTTAAGGAAGGGCTGCCGGTGGACGTGGTCGCGGCGATGATCAGCGCGAGTGAACCGAAATTAGCACCTGAGGCTGTGCCTGTGGGTTTGTTAGCAGGTGCCGCCCCTGGTGATCAGGCGGCGGGGCTTCCAGTGGCGAGTAACGCACTTGAAGCCACTGCTGCTGAATGCTCTAAGGCATATGCCGCTAAGAAAGTCTGTGAAAATATACCCGGTGATCCTTTCGGCTTGTTGACGCGAGGGTGCATGGCCCAGGTCAAGAAGAAATTCGGCGGCTCTGGCTGTTCTATTTTCTAATACTAGAGCGTTCTGGTGGCGCTCACTGGGGCCTGGCTGGGCTGTGTGAGCGTGCCTGTTTTCCCGGCATTTTGCCCTGAGTGTGTCCAATATGCAGTTTCACAGGAACCATCTGTGGGTTCCTGTGTCCGATTCTGTCCTATAACCGGTTGTCTTGTCGCCCCTGCGTCACCCCTTTAATTGTTCAAGCAATGTGAAAAGGTGGCGAAATCGCGTTCCTATTGTAGCCGCCGCTCAGGCAGCTGCTACAATGGCGCGTTTTACAGGCTGCTTGATCGTCAGGTAGTCATGGTTACTTTACGCGTTTCGCGATAGATCCGGGGGATCGGTGTCAGACGAAGAGTTGGTCAAGAAAGCCAAAGCTGGCGATCAGCGTGCATTCGAGGTGTTGGTGCGAAAGTACCAGCAGCGCCTTTTTGCGTTGATTAGCCGTTATGTGCGTGACCAGGACGAGGTTCAGGATGTTGCCCAAGAAGCCTTTATCAAGGCTTGGCGCGCGCTGCCCCGATTCCGTGGAGACAGCGCCTTTTATACCTGGCTTTATCGTATTGCGGTCAATACCGCTAAGAATCATTTGGTGTCTGCCAGCCGGCGGCCACCGGGCTCTGACCTGGATGCTGCTGAAGCCGAGCAGTATGCCGGTGCAGAAATGCTGCACGAGATTGGAACCCCGGAGTCCCTCGTGTTGTCAGAGGAACTGGAGGCGGTAATCCATGCAGCAATTAATGAGCTGCCTCAGGAATTAAAGACGGCGGTGACCCTGCGTGAATTCGAGGGCCTAAGCTACGAGGATATAGCGGTCGTCATGGAATGCCCGGTGGGTACAGTTCGGTCTCGGATTTTTCGGGCCAGGGAAGCAATTGACACAGCTGTCCGCCCGCTTTTGGGCTCACAGCGCGGCGATAAAGGGTGAGAGTATGAACAGGGATTTGGAAGCGTTGTCTGCGTTTCTCGACGATGAAACCAGCGAGCTGGAAGCCCGTCGTGTAATGCGCGATATTGACGATGGCGATCTGGATACGCTGGCGCGCTGGCAGTTGGCCCGTGATGTTATGCACCACCAGCCGACCATGGCCGTGCCGGCGGACTTTAATGCCCGCTTGTCTGCCGCGTTGGCGGATGAGGCTTTGCCTGTGCAGCGCCCTGCATGGCTCGGTGGCATGGCGCGCTTGGCAGTAGCCGCCTCTGTGGCGGCGGCCACGGTGGTTGGTTGGCAGACCTGGGAAGGTAGTCAGGCGGCGAATGGTACGGCTGCGCCAGTGATGGCGGCTGCTGCGGATAACCGCGTAAGCCGGCCATTCGGCGAGACCTCGCTAGTGTCTCAGGCATTCATGGCGAGTAACAATGCAGTGGTCGTGCCTGCTTCGGCGGTGCCGGCAGCCCAGCCTCGCGTGAACAACATGCTGTTGCGTCACAGTGATTTCGCAGCGCGCCATAGTGGCCAAGGGATGATGCCTTTCGCTCGCTTGGTCAGCATGGATGCCCGCCACGGGGCTCGCTAACGGATGATGTTGCGAGTTCTTGCTTTCTCTCTGACCCTCTGCTCGCCGGTGATGGCGCTGTCTGAAGTGGCGCTGGCGAATACTTCCCCAGCGCAGGACCAGCTCCAATCGATGGCCCAGGCTAATCGATCCCTCAATTACACCGGTCGTTTTCTTTATCAGTTTGGTGCGGAAGTGAGCACCATGGAAGTGAGCCACGCGGTGATCGGTGGCCGCGAGTTTCAACGACTGACCCACCTTGATGGTCGTCTAGTCGAGGTGCTGCGCCGCGGTGATGAGGTGGTATGCCTACACCCCAATGGCACGCTTACCCGCATCAACCGTAAGCACTCAGGGCCGTTGGCGTTGGGTGATCGTATCGCCCGCGATGTGCCCGCCCAGTACAACATTCTTGTGGATGGCGATGGTCGTGTTGCGGGCCGAGCGACCACACGCATGCGTGTGGCGCCGCTGGATACCTATCGCTATGGTTATCGGTTGTGGCTGGATAACGACAGTAGCCTGTTGCTGAAATCCGAAATAGTTGATGGCAGCGGGGTGGCGCTTGAGCGGGTGGAGTTTGTGTCTCTGACATTAGCGGCCCCGCTTACCGAACAAGATTTTTCGATCCCTGAAACCGTGAAAGAAAGCGACCTGAAGCCACTAGAGGACTCTCACCCCTCACACCGGTTGTCTGTGGAAGCGCAATGGATGCCGCCGGGCTTTACCTCTGTGGATCAAGATTGGCGGCAGAGCGGTTCCGATCGCGAGCCGGTGGCGGCACAAGGTTACAGTGACGGCTTAGCCGCTTTCACCGTTTTTGTAGAAGCGGTGGACGGTGGCTCCGTGGAAGAAGGCGTGAGTCGTGTCGGCCCGACGGTGGCAGTCAGCCGCCGCCTCACCGCGCCCAGCGGGGCCTACTTGGTCACCCTGGTGGGTGAGGTGCCGCAAAGTACAGCAGAACGGGTAATCGAAGGTATCCGTGTGCGAGATAGTCAGCTCTGATGTTGGAAGAGCAGGGGATTGTTGTGGCGGTGGAGCCTGGGGCTATTTGGGTGGAAACTGTGCGCGCTTCCACTTGCGGTGCCTGCAAGGCAAAGGCCGGTTGCGGGCATCACCTCATTAATGAACAGCAGTCCGGTCAGCGCGCTCGTTTGCGCGTTCCTTCTCAAGATTCTCACCAGGTTGGCGATACCGTAAATGTGGCCTTACCAGAGGGCGCGCTGATGCGCGGTGCGCTGTGGGTGTACGGCTTGCCGTTAGTATTGCTGTTTGCCGGCGCGTTGCTGGGATCGGCGTTGCCCATTGAGATGGTTGATGCTTCGGCTGTACTGGGCATGGCGGGCCTGTTCCTCGGTTTCGCGATCAACCGTGTTATGAGCCGCCGGGCCGGGCATACTCAAGCATATCAGCCACGGGTCGTTCCTGCTGCGGATAGCTGCCAGGCCGTGGTGATTCAGCCCGCATCGCAATAGTGAGGCCATGAAAAAGGCCGCCTGATAAAAGGAGACTTCAATGGAACGAGGATATCGTCGTTTCGCAGCAGTGTGGCTTGTCATCTTGAGCGCTGTACTGACAGCTTGCTCCGACCCTTCTTCTGAATCGTCCTCTACCCGCGGAGAACCGCTTGTCACAGGCCTGCCTGATTTCACCCGGCTGGTCGAGAAGGAAGGCCCGGCGGTGGTTAATATCAGCACCGTTACTCACCGAGATGCATCGTCTGCTACAGATCAACTCAAACAGTTACCTGAGTTTTTCAAACATTTTTTTGAACAGTTTGGCGGTGAGGGTGAAATGCCGTCGCTGCCAGAGCAGGGGGACACCCGTTCGCTGGGCTCCGGGTTCATTATTTCTGCTGATGGTTATGTGCTGACCAATAACCATGTGGTGGCGGAAGCGGACGAAATTATGGTGCGCCTGCAAGACCGCCGCGAATTGCCTGCCACGTTGGTGGGGGCAGATGAGCGCAGCGATCTGGCATTGTTGAAAGTAGATGAAGGGGATTTGCCGGTGGTAAATATCGGCTCCTCCGCTGACCTGAAAGTGGGCGAATGGGTATTGGCTATTGGTGCTCCATTCGGTTTCGACAGCAGCGTTACCGCAGGGATTGTCAGTGCCAAGGGCCGCAGTTTGCCCAGTGATAGCTACGTGCCTTTTATTCAAACCGATGTAGCGATTAACCCGGGTAACAGTGGGGGACCGTTGTTTAACCTGAGCGGTGAAGTGGTTGGTATCAATTCGCAGATATTCAGCCGTTCCGGTGGCTATATGGGCGTGAGTTTTGCCATTCCGGTGGATATGGCCATGGATGTGGTCAACCAGTTGAAAGATGGCGGCAAAGTTAGCCGGGGCTGGTTAGGTGTATTAATTCAGGAAGTGGACCGGGATCTGGCGCAATCGTTTGGCTTAGGTTCACCTCGTGGCGCGCTAGTGTCTCAAGTGCTAGAGGGTTCTCCGGCTGAAGCTGCCGGGGTGGAGCCTGGTGATGTGATCATTCGGTTTAATGGTGAAACGATTTATCGCTCTTCTGAGTTGCCCCGTTGGGTGGGCCGGGTGAGGCCGGAATCGGACGTGGATATGGTGGTCATCCGTGATGGTGAAGAGAAGACCTTGTCGGTAACGATCGGGTTGTTGCCGGATAATCCGGAAATGGCCTTAAGCAGTGGTGCCCAGAAGGGTGAAAATGCTGCGGGTGCCAAGTTGGGGCTGACCGTGCGGAAGGCTTCGGCGTCGGAATTGAGCCACCTGGGTTTGAAGGCCGGTGTGGTGATTACTCAGGTTACAGAGGGGCCGGCCCGTAAGGCGGGGCTGCAGGTAGGCGATATTCTGGTCACGCTGCAGGGCTCTCAGATCAATAGCGCCGCTGATTTAGCTGAGGCTGCGGCGAATTTGCCGGAAGACGGTACCGTGGCGGCATTGGTTAATCGTGATGGCACCCCTCGCTTCTTGGCACTTAAGCTGCCATAGCCCCTTTATTTGGGCCCCGCTGTAGGGTTTTTCGGCGCACTGGACGGTGCGCCGTGCAACTCCCCCCCGATATCCGCTAGAATCGCGGCCCATTGTTTGTCGTTTTGAGTATCACGGTGTGTTGTCCGGCGCAGGGTTGGGCAGCAGGACGGTTCTTTCTGATCCTTGGGGTGTGACCACGGGGCGGGGAGTGCCGGTGCGGCAACGACTTTTTGTTCAACAGGCCTTATGACTGACATCAAGAATATTCGCAACTTTTCCATTATTGCCCATATTGACCATGGCAAATCGACCCTGGCGGACCGTTTTATTCAGGTTTGCGGCGGCCTCAGCGAGCGTGAGCTGAAAGAGCAGGTGCTTGATTCCATGGAGTTGGAGCGGGAAAGAGGCATTACCATCAAGGCCCAGAGTGTGACCCTGCACTATACGGCCCGTGATGGCGAAACCTACCAGCTGAACTTTATTGATACCCCTGGCCATGTGGATTTCTCGTATGAGGTGTCCCGCTCCCTGTCGGCCTGTGAAGGGGCGTTGTTGGTAGTGGATGCCGCCCAGGGCGTTGAAGCCCAGTCGGTGGCTAACTGTTACACCGCCATAGAGCAAGATCTGGAAGTGTTGGCGGTTCTGAACAAAATTGACTTGCCCCAAGCTGAACCTGAAATGGTGATCAACGAGATCGAGGAAATTATCGGTCTGGATGCCCATGACGCTTGTCGGGTGTCGGCGAAGACCGGCGTTGGCATTGATGACCTGCTTGAGCAGTTGGTAGAGCGTATCCCCGCCCCTGAAGGGAAGCGCGAGTCGGACTTGCAGGCCCTGATTATCGATTCTTGGTTCGATAATTACATGGGTGTGATCTCGTTGGTTCGGGTGAAAGAAGGACGCCTGAAGAAGGGCGACAAAATTTTGGTGAAATCCACCGGCCAGACTCACGTGGTTGATAGCTTGGGTATCTTTACGCCGAAGCGTACCGAGACCAAATTGCTGGAAGCCGGTGAAGTGGGCTGGGTGAGCGGCAGCATCAAGGATATTCATGGCGCACCGGTGGGTGACACCCTGACTTTGGCGAAAACCCCGAACGTGGCCGCCCTGCCTGGCTTTAAAAATGTGAAACCGCAGGTGTATGCCGGCATGTTCCCGGTGAGTGCGGATGATTATGAAGATTTCCGTGACGCCCTGGCCAAGCTAACACTTAATGACGCCTCCCTGTTCTACGAACCGGAAACGTCCGATGCGTTGGGCTTCGGTTTTCGGGTGGGTTTTCTGGGCATGTTGCACATGGAAATCATCCAAGAGCGATTGGAGCGTGAATACGATCTGGATTTGATTACCACGGCGCCTACGGTGGTATATGAATTGGCGTTGGTATCCGGTGACATTCTGCATGTGGACAACCCGTCTAAACTGCCTGAAGGCAGCAAGATAGAAGAATTCCGTGAACCGATTGCGCGGGTGAACATCCTGGTGCCCCAGGAATTCGTGGGCAATGTGATCACGCTGTGCGTTGAGCGCCGCGGCGCGCAGATCAACATGCAGTACTTGGGCAAGCAGGTGGCGCTGACCTACGACATTCCCATGGCCGAAGTGGTGTTGGATTTCTTCGATCGAATTAAGTCGGTGAGCCGGGGCTTCGCCTCCATGGACTACGCGTTCGAGCGTTTTGAGGCGACCAAGCTGGTGCGGGTGGATGTGTTGATCAACGGCGACAAAGTGGATGCGCTAGCGATGATCTGCCACTTAGATCAATCTGCTTACCGGGGCCGGGCCCTGTGTGAAAAGATGAAAGAATTGGTGCCACGACAAATGTTCGATGTGGCCATTCAAGCTGCCATTGGTAGCAAGATTATCGCGCGCCAGACGGTAAAAGCCCTGCGTAAGAACGTGACCGCGAAATGTTATGGCGGCGACGTATCTCGTAAGAAAAAACTGCTTCAGAAGCAGAAAGAAGGCAAGAAGCGAATGAAGCAGGTGGGCAACGTGGAAATTCCCCAGGAAGCGTTCCTGGCTGTGCTCAAAGTGGATGATTAATTGATAAATGCCTGACGTTAGACGCTGGACGTAAAACCACAAGGCGTCCAGCTGTTGCCTGCTGCGGTTCTGTTAATGGAGATTTCTGTTGGATATTGATATCGGTTTCTGGTTGACCCTGGCTCTGACCATTACGGTGATTGTCTGGCTGATCGACAAGGCGCTTAAGCTGAAGAGTAAGGGCGGCCCGGTGGGCAGTGTGGTGGAAACCTCCAATTCACTGATCTCGGTGTTTTTTGTGGTGCTGGTGATTCGTTCGTTTATTGTTGAGCCTTTTACCATCCCGTCGGGCTCCATGTTGCCAACGCTGAAGGTGAACGATTTTATTCTGGTGAACAAGTTTGCCTATGGGCTACGTTTGCCGGTAACTAACACCAAGATAATTGAGACTGGCGAGCCGGAACGGGGTGATGTCATGGTGTTTAAGTTTCCGGATAACCGGAAACAGAACTTCATCAAGCGCGTGGTTGGTTTGCCCGGTGATACGGTTCAGGTGAAAGACAACGTGTTAACGGTGAACGGTGAGACAGTCGATCGAGACTTGGTGAACGAGTGGGTTGGTTCTGGCGTATGGCGCAAGCAATATGTGGAACAGCTGGGTAACGCTAGCCACTTGATCTGGCAGGAAGGCAAAATTAACCCCTACACTGGACGGAAAACCCCGCAGGCGCGCACCCAGGGTGAGTGGACTGTGCCGGAAGATGCTTACTTTGTGATGGGCGATAACCGGGATAACAGTAACGACAGCAGATTCTGGGGTATAGTCCCTGAGGAGCTGGTCGTGGGGGAAGCATTTATGATATGGATGCACTGGAAACCGATTTTCTCTCTGCCCAGTTTTTCTCGTAATGGTGCCATTGATAAGGTGGAGGCAAATTACAATGATGACAACTAAGCCCTCACAGCAACGCGGGATGTCACTGATCAGCGGGGCAATTGTGCTGATCGTTGTGGCAATCTTGGGGACAGCTGCATTTCGTATGATCCCGGCTTATATGGAACATAATACGATTTCGACGGCCATCCGTTCATTACTGCAGGATAGCAAAACGGCGCTGATGTCTCCGCGCGAAATTCGCGACGGACTGAGCAAGCGGTTCACTATCAACCAAGTTAATGTTATTTCTGTTGATGATCTGGTTATCGTTAAGAAAGGCGGTGTTCTGACCGTCTCTACAGATTATGAAGTGCGAGAACCGTTGTTCTACAACGTAAGTATCGTGATGAGCTTCAATGATGAGTTCAAAAAAGACATTCGCCAGTGAACGGTGACCTTAATAGGCTGATGGCCCGCCTGGGCTATCAATTTCAGGACCTCTCACTTCTTGAGTTGGCACTCACGCATCGTAGTGTTAGCCGCCATCGTAATTATGAGCGGTTGGAATTTCTTGGTGATGCTCAACTCGGGCAGATCATCTCTGTCGCTCTGTTTGAGCAATTTCCAGAGGCTGCCGAAGGGCAACTTACCCGCATGCGTGCTTCCCTTGTTCGCGGTCAGACGTTGGCTTTGGTGGCGCGGGAATTAGGCTTGGGTGAATATCTGGTATTGGGAGGGGGGGAATTGAAAAGCGGCGGTTTTCGTCGTGATTCCATTTTGGCTGATGCGCTGGAGTCGATTATTGGCGCTATGCTGTTGGATGGTGGAGAGCCCCGCTGTCGTGAGGTGGTGCTGGCCTGGTTTGCGCCGCGTCTTGACGCAATTTCTCCACAGAGCGCCCAGAAAGATGCTAAGACCCGTTTGCAGGAATGGCTGCAAGCGCGCAAGTTTGAATTACCGACCTATGAGGTGACCCAGGTAGAAGGCCTGGCGCCGAAACAGACCTTCGATGTGCAATGCTCACTGGATAATGTGCAGCAGATATTTATCGCCCAAGGTGCAAGTCGCCGAAAGGCTGAGCAAGAGGCGGCAAGCCTGGCGCTTGAATGGCTGGAGCAGCAGTATGACTGATACCCCGTCGTCTCAACCCGACAACCCTCAAACCACCCGGTGTGGCATGGTGTCGATTGTTGGACGCCCCAATGTGGGTAAATCCACGTTGATGAATCATCTGATTGGTCAGAAAGTAAGTATCACCTCGCGCAAACCGCAGACCACTCGCCATCGGATTCATGGCATTCTTAGCCGCGATAATTACCAGATTGTGTTTGCTGACACTCCGGGTATTCACACTGGCCAGGAAAAGGCGCTAAACCGCGCCATGAATGAGGCTGCGGTATCGACCCTGTTTGGGGTGGATGTGATCTGCATGATGGTGGATGCCATGAAGTGGACACCGGCGGACGAGCACGTGCTGTCCTTGCTGCCAGAAGGAGGCGACGTTCCGGTATTGTTGATCATTAACAAGGTCGACAATGTGGATGACAAGAGCGCTTTATTGCCGCATATACAGTCTCTGAGTGAGCGCTATCCCTTTGACGCGGTTATTCCGGTATCTGCACTGCGTGAACAGAATTTGGTGGAGTTGGAAAAAGCCTTGGTTGATCGCTTGCAAGAAGGAGACTTCTGGTACGAGGAAGATCAACTTACCGACCGTAGCTTACGGTTTATGGTGGCAGAGATTATTCGTGAGAAAGTGGTTCGCCAACTGGGCCAGGAAGTGCCGCACCAGGTGAGTGTTGAAGTGGAGCTGTGGGAAGACGGCCCCCGCGTCACAGAGATTTCGGCCGCCATTTTGGTGGAGCGCCGTGGTCAGAAAAAAATTCTTATTGGCGACAAGGGCGAGCGGATCAAGCAGATTGGTATTCAAGCCCGTGAGGATATCGAACGCCTGATTGAGCGCAAAGTGATGCTTAATCTGTGGGTGAAAATCAAGGCGGGCTGGTCTGACGATGCCCGTGCGTTGCGCTCCCTTGGCTATGATGAAAGGAATTGAACGCTCAAAGTTGAAAAGCGCGGATAAACAGGGTGTAAGTCATGAAAGCTACTTTGCGCGTTTCTGTGTTGGCTGAGGTGCGGGCACGGCATAACCGTAACGGCGCGATCCATCTCGCACTGTTGAACGTTCAACTGCATCCATGATTCCTGATAGTAGCGCGCTGCAAGCCGCTTGGTTGATTCACCGGCGGCCTTTTCGTAATACCAGCCTGACGGTGGACCTGTTTCTGCCAAACTTGGGCCGTGTTGGTGCGGTGGTTCGCGGTGGGCGTAAAGATCCTCTGTTGGCTCCGTTTACTCCTTTGTGGGTGGAGTTGAAGCCCTCCGGTGATATGTACTCCCTGCGTGCCTGTGAACCACGGGGCAATCGACTATTGCTGAGCGGCAAGGCGCTATATTGTGGCTTCTACCTGAATGAGCTCCTCACTCGGCTGCTGCATCGGGATGACCCCAATCCCGCGATATGGCCGTTATACGAACAGGCGTTGTCTGATTTACTAACCGATATTCCGCTGGATATTACCCTGCGGCAATTCGAGTTGGCGGCGCTGGAGGAAATCGGTTACGGCATTGCTCTGGACCAGGATGTCCATGGTCAGGAATTGGAGGCGGATGCCCGCTATCAGTTAAATCCTGAGCAGGGTCTGGTGCGGACAGAGGCGGCCCCGAGCTATGTGGGAGCGGATTTGTTGGCCATTTGTGGCGGAAATTGGCATCCCACTGCTCGTAAGGCAGCACTAAATGTGTGTCGTCAAATGCTGGCCCCGCATCTAGGAAATCGCCCCCTGAAAAGCCGCGAACTGTTTCGGGGGAAATGAAAGTGACAATCAAAATATTAGCTACCCGCTAGAAGCTAGAATTCCGGGTCGGCCTCTACCGTCCGGCCAGATAAGAATGCGTTTAAGGTGAGTTTTATGTCCAGAGTACTTCTCGGCGTTAACATCGATCATATTGCTACCCTACGCCAGGCCCGAGGTACCCGTTATCCGGAGCCGGTACAGGCGGCTTTGGTGGCGGAACAGGCGGGTGCTGATGGCATTACCGTGCACTTGCGTGAAGACCGCCGTCATATCAATGATCGGGACGTAGAGTTGCTCGCCCAGACACTACAAACGCGGATGAACCTGGAAATGGCGGCCACGGAAGAAATGGTGGTTATCGCCTGTCGGATTCAACCACCGCATTGCTGCTTGGTACCGGAAAAGCGTGAAGAACTGACCACCGAAGGGGGGTTGGATGTAGTGGGTAATAAGGCTTGGATTGCTCAGTGTTGTCAGCGATTGGGGCAAGCGGGAATCGAGGTGTCGTTATTTATTGATGCAGAGGAATCCCAAATTCTCGCCGCTCGTGAATGCGGAGCACCGGCCATTGAAATTCATACTGGCGGCTATGCTGACGCGCAAACTATTGATCAACAGCAGCAGGAACTGGCGCGTATTCGTTCTGCCGTGGCGTTTGCTTTGGCGCAGGGGTTAATTGTGAATGCGGGCCACGGGTTGCATTACCATAACACCTTGGCGATTGCTGAGATTCCCGGCATCAACGAACTGAATATCGGGCATAGCATTATTGCTAGGGCCGCGATTACCGGTCTGGATGAAGCCGTGCGTAGCATGCGTAGCTTGCTCGACACAGTGTGATTCTTCCCGCAAGTTCCCTTAAACGCAGGGAATTCAAGGGGCGTTAGGCTTCTGACCCAAAGTCATAGCGTGGCCTTGATCTTGGTAGAGTTGCTCTAGGGCACAGATTTCATCACACAGGGCGGAGACCAGTGGCCGGAGCCGGTCTCGGCTACTACCTGTTTTCAATGCTTCTTCCAATCGCCGGGCGGCTTGTTCTAGCCGTGCAGCACCGCAGTAGCGAGTGGCGCCATGGAGTTTGTGTACTCGCTCCAATAAGTCACTGTTATCGTTTCGATCGAACGCTGCAGAGATGGCCGGTCGATCCGTCTCCAGGCTATCGAGTAGCATTTCCAGCATTTCGTCGGCTAGCTGATCACGACCCCCTGCACGACGGCGGGCCAGCTCGGGATCAAAGACCTGATCGCTATCGTCGTTGTTATCAGGTGCATCTGGCAGGCCACCATTGGGGCAATCCAGCACCCACTTTTGAAGCGTATGGCGCAACTGCTCCTCTGTAATGGGTTTGCTCAGATAATCATCTAGCCCACTGTCCAGCAGTTCGCGGCGCTCGCTGTCCAGTGCGTGGGCGGTGAGCGCCACAATTGGAGTATGTGTTCCATCGGGCTCCGCGGCGCGCATGCGTTTGCTCGTCTCCTTACCGTCCATACCGGGCATCTGGATGTCCATGAAAACCAGGTCGAAGGGGTGTTTCTGGAAGGTGTCCAGAGCGCTCTGGCCGCTATCACAGGCGGTAACCGTGACACCGAGCTCTTCTAGGAAAACCCGGGCCAATTTCAGGTTCCCCGGATGGTCATCCACCAGCAGTACCGAAATGGGTTGTGGAAACTGGCTGCGAACCTGTTGTCGGGGGGGGGGCAGTGTGTCTTGGCCGCTTAGGGAAAGCAGCGCGCTGTGTAGCCGTTGGCGGGTGACGGGTTTGCTCTGAACCTGGCAGTGTGGGTAAGTCTCTAGCCAGCGGGAAACATGTTCGGGATTGTTGCACAGTATCAGCGTGGGAATCTCTCGCGCCGCTAGATTATTCAATAGCTTTGGTAGGTCAATGCTCGTTGCTTGGCAGGGCAAGCCGACAACCAGAAAATCGCTTTGCGCCAGCTCTCCGTTATCCAGCGTGGTCATGAGGCCGTCGAGACTGTGTTGTTCGTGGATATGCAGTTGCAGATGGCTGAGCATGTGGTACAGGCCCATGCGGCCGTATTCATCATTTTCGATCAAGGTGACTGTGCAGCCGATCAAGGCCTCAGATAGCGCTTGGACGGGTTGTTGGGGGGCACGTTCGGTGCGCAGGGTGAACCAGAAAGTGGAGCCGCGTTCCTCACAGCTTTCAATACCAATTTCACCGCCCATGCTTTCCACCAGACGCTTGCTGATGGCTAGTCCAAGCCCGGTGCCGCCTTCTTGTCGGCGAGCGCTTTGATCAGTCTGGGTAAACGCACGGAACAAATTCTTCTGATTTTCTTGGCTTAAGCCGTGACCGGTATCGGTGACAGTAATCTTGATGATGGCTTCGGCCCCTCGATCCTCTTCTAGCATGGCGCGTACCACTACCGAGCCGTGATCGGTGAATTTAATCGCGTTGCTAAGCAGGTTGGTCAGTACCTGGCGAATGCGCAGGGGGTCGCCCAGCAGGGCCACGGGCACATCGGAATAGATAATGGACGCTTGCTCCAGGCCCCGTTCCTGGGCCATGGGGGCCAGCAGTGTCTGTACGTCCTCGATTAGATCGTGAAGGTTAAGAGGGGTGTGATCCAGAGAAAGTTTGCCGGCTTCGATTTTGGAGAAGTCGAGCACGTCGTTAATGATAGCGAGCAGCGATTCCGCGCTTTTATGAATCGTGGATAGGTACTCTTCTTGACGAGCGCTCAGCGGTGACCGATGCAGTAATTTGGTGAAGCCGATTATGCCGTTGAGTGGGGTGCGAATTTCGTGGCTCATGTTGGCCAGAAATTCAGACTTGATGTGGCTGGCTTTCAAGGCTTCCTTGCGGGCCATATCCAGTTCGATGTTCTGAATCTCGATGGTTTCCAGGGTTTCACGCAAATCTAGAGTGGCTTGGTCTACATTCTTCTGCAATTCCGTTTGCGCGTCTGCTAGGGCGGCAATCATTTGCTGCAGGGCGGTTTCCAGTTCAGAGAGCTCGCTCTTGGCTTGAGTCTGAATTGTTATGCTCAAATCACCATCGCGAATACGATGCACGGCATTGACCATCTCGCTGATGGGTTGAGTAAGTTGCCGGGAAAAACGCATGGCGGGGATCATGGCGGCCATGATTAGAGCAAGCATCACCAGAAACAAAGTGAGCAGGTTTTCCAGCGTGGATAGGTATTGTCCTTGACGGGAAAATTCTACAGTGAGTTGAGCGGGTAAGTTGCCGCGCAGACTTCGCTGAAGTTGCCAGCTAGTATCGGTGATAATACGGCCTTGTTCATCGGTTGTTGCGGTGGGGGATGTGGGGCGCAACCGTGGCCCGGCGTGAAGAGAAGGCCTACCATCGTTGAATATCAGGGTGGCGGCGCGCACATCCTGTTCTTCCAGCAATTGGCGTAACAGCATTTGCTGTTTGTTCTGTTTGTTCTGTTTGTTCTGGCTGTTATGGGGCAGGGTTTCCAGCTGGGCGGCATAGCTATCGGTGACCAGCTGCTGACGTTGGGCATTGGTATCACGGACATCGATAATCCGGTTCACCATTGAATAGCCACCAATGATCAGTGCCGCCAATAAAGCGGGCATAGCGGCCATTAACATCAGGCGTGAGCGAAGGCTTTGATTGACCATGAATTCCCGATTGCTGTTATTTGCCCCATTATGCATGAAGAGCATCAACATGCAGCACGCCTCACGCAACGGCACATTTGTAGAGAGTGAGGACGCTAAGCATGAAGGTCGAGCGCCATTAGCCGGCACGAATTTTTTGGCCAAGGGGCGTGATGACGACAACCGACTCGTTGTGTGAGGCGTGCAGCGCGCCGCCATTTTTTAGGTACAATACGCGCCATGAATTATAAAACCATTGAACAGACCGTGGGTAATACGCCTCTTGTGCGCTTGCAGCGCATGCCGGGAAAGACCAGCAATACCATTTTGGTCAAGCTCGAGGGCAATAACCCCGCCGGTTCGGTAAAAGACCGCCCGGCATTAAACATGATCCTCAAGGCCGAGCAGCGTGGCGATATCCAGCCCGGTGATACCTTGATCGAAGCGACCAGTGGCAACACCGGTATAGCGCTGGCCATGGCCGCCGCCATGCGCGGTTATCGCATGAAATTAATCATGCCGGCTAACCAGAGCCAGGAACGCCGTGATGCCATGGCCGCCTACGGCGCCGAGTTGATCTCCGTGAGTAAAGAGCAGGGCATGGAAGGCGCGCGGGATTTGGCTCAGGCCATGCAGGCGCGAGGTGAAGGCACGGTGCTGGACCAATTTGGTAACCGGGATAATCCGCTGGCCCACTATGAAAGCACCGGTCCGGAAATTTGGCGCGATACGAATGGCACCATTACCCATTTCGTGAGTTCTATGGGCACAACCGGCACCATCATGGGCTGTAGCATGTACCTCAAGGAGCAGAATCCGGCTATTCAGATTGTCGGCCTGCAACCGGTGGACGGCGCATCCATTCCCGGTATCCGCCGCTGGCCGAAGGAATACCTGCCGACTATTTATGACGATTCCCGGGTGGATCGAGTGGTGGATATGGGGCAGACGCTGGCAGAACGCACTATGCGTCGCCTGGCCCGCGAAGAGGGAATTAGCTGCGGAGTGTCGTCCGGTGGAGCGGTGGCCGGTGCATTGCAATTAAGTGAAGAACTGGAAAATGCCGTTATCGTGGCGATTATCTGTGATCGGGGTGACCGTTACTTGTCCACCGGCGTGTTTCAGGAAGCACAGCAAGGAGAAACTCAGGGATGAATGTTCTGGTTTTTGATATCGAAACCATTCCAGATCTGGACGGCGGACGCCGTATTTATGATTTGGGTGGCCTGAGCGACAAGGATACGGCCAGTGCCTTGCTGAACCTGCGTCGACAGGAAAATGGCACCGAATTTCTGCGCCTGCACTTGCATCGCATTGTTGCTATTTCCGTGGTGTTGCGCTCATCGCAAGGCCTTAAGGTGTGGACACTGGGCGATGAAAACAGCACGGAAAAAGAGCTGATCGAGCGTTTTTACGATGGCATCGATCGCTTTACTCCCAACCTAGTAAGCTGGAATGGCGGTGGTTTTGACCTGCCTGTTCTGCATTACCGCGCGCTCAAGCATGGGGTCACCGCCCACCGTTATTGGGAAACCGGCAACGAAGACAACAGCTTCAAATGGAACAACTACCTGAGCCGCTACCATCAGCGTCACCTGGACCTGATGGACGTGCTGGCCATGTACAACGGGCGCGCCAATGCCCCGCTGGACCAGATCGCCACGCTGCTGGGCTTTCCGGGCAAAATGGGCATGAGCGGCGGCAAGGTTTTCGATGCCTTCCAAGAGGGCGACCTCAAGGGCATTCGTGATTACTGCGAAACCGATGTGCTCAACACCTGGTTGGTTTACCTGCGCTTCCAATTGATGCGTGGCGAGCTGGATGCCACCGGATACGATCAGGAACTGACCTTGCTGCAGGATTACCTGAAGCAGGAAGGGCACCCACATTTTCTGGCATTTCTGGATACCTGGCAGAAGGCATCGGGGGTGTGATGCCCCCGGTCGCGTTGCAAATCTGACGCCCGCCGCCTGAAACGATACAATCCGCACCACATTGGCAGCCGCTGTAGCACGGTTGCCCACCTAGCTGTTCACTCCAGAGCATTGAGATTTCCATGGCACGACGTCGCAAGCAGTTACCGGAAACGCCGGAACCCGCCAGCATTGAAACCCTGAGTCACGATGGCCGGGGCATCGCCCGACGCGATGGCAAAACCACCTTTATTGATAATGCACTTCCCGGTGAAGAGGTGATGTTCAAGTTCACCTATATGCGCCGCAAGTTCGATGAAGGCAAAGCCGTGGAAATTGTGACTGCCTCGCCGGATCGGGTCACCCCGCCTTGCGAGCACAGTACTCTGTGTGGTGGCTGTAGCCTGCAGCACATGAGCCCTGAGGTGCAGGTATCGCGCAAACAAGCAGTATTGCGCGAACAACTAGCGCATTTTGGTGGGCTGGAACCGGAGGAATGGCTAGCGCCGCTGACCGGGCCGGTAACCGGTTATCGCAGTAAGGCGCGCATGGGCGTGAAATACGTGGAAGCCAAGGGCGAAACGCTGGTGGGCTTTCGGGAGAAACGTAACAGCTTCATCGCCCAGTTACACACCTGTGAGGTGCTGATTCCAGATGTGGGCCACCGTATTGATGAGTTACGTACTCTGATGCACGGCCTAGAAAGTCGTAGTCGCATTCCGCAGATCGAATTGGCCGCCGGCGATGACGACGTGGCGTTGATTATCCGTCACTTGGACCCACTGTCTGAGGCAGATCAACAAGCCCTGCTGGGCTTTTGCCAGAATCTAGGTTGGCACTGTTATCTGCAGCCGGGCAACGAAAGCACGGTGCATCGTATTTGGCCGCAAGAGGGTGAACAGCGCCTGTACTACAAACATCCGTCGGCAGGGGTTGAACTGGCCTTTCACCCAACGGATTTCACCCAGGTGAATGCAGAAATTAACCGCAAGATGGTGCCGTTGGCATTGGACTTGCTGGATATCTCACCGGATCACACGGTGCTGGACCTGTTCTGCGGCCTGGGGAATTTCACCATTCCTGCCGCTAAGCGGGCCGGCAAGGTGGTGGGCGTGGAGGTCAGCCAAGCCATGGTCGAGCGCGGTTACGAGAATGCCCGCCGTAACAGCTTGGAAAACCTGGAGTTTCACGCCTGGGACCTGAGCCAGGACGTTAGCGGCCAGGCCTGGGCCAGACAGACCTATGACCGTATCTTGATTGATCCGCCGCGTACCGGGGCACTGGAAATGGTGAAACTAATGCCCCGCCTTGGTGCGTCCAAGATTGTTTATGTGTCATGCAACCCCGCCACATTGGCCCGTGATGCCGGGGAACTGATGGCGCTGGGCTACCGTCTTAAAGCGGCCGGTGTGATGGATATGTTCCCCCATACCACCCACGTTGAGTCTATCGCTGTATTCGAAAAAATGAAGAAAAAGTAGCAGGGTTTGCCATGGTAACGGTTCGTCGACAGCCTTCTGAAGGTTCTATCGTTCACTGGAGAGATTGGGTCGTCCAGTTGGAGGACCGTGCACCGGTCCGAGAGCGTGCTTTGTTGGAACAAGCCTGCGAACGCGCAGAGCAATGTCAGCTGGCCGGTGAAGCGGCTGGGCGGGTATGGCCCTACGGCAAAGGCTGCCTGGATATTGGCCTGGAGATGGCCGAAGTGCTGGTGGACCTAGGCGCTGACAGCGATGTTCTTCCTGCCGCTATCCTTTATCGGGCGGTGCGTGAAGGGCAGGTCACCCTGCTGGAAGTGGAGAAAGAATTTGGCCCGGAGGTAGCGAACCTGATTGAAGGCGTGCTGCGCATGGCGGCAATCAGCACCTCACTTAACCCTACCCGGAAAGCTGTATTGGGCCAGCAGGATGGCCAGCTCGACAACATGCGCAAGATGCTGGTGGCCATGGTCGACGACGTGCGCGTTGCCTTGGTAAAGCTTGCCGAACGTACTGTGATCATTCGTGCCGTCAAGGAATCGACCCCGGAGCGCCAGAGCAAGGTGGCGCAGGAAATCTTCGATATCTACGCGCCGCTGGCCCACCGACTCGGTGTGGGTCAGTTGAAGTGGGAGCTGGAGGATCTATCTTTCCGCTACCTGCAATCAGGTGCCTACAAAAAAATTGCCAAGCTGTTGGATGAGAAACGCTTGGCACGCGAGCAGTATATTGAAAATGTACTGGATCAGCTGCGCGGTTATCTGAAAAAGAACGGCATCGGTGGTGCCGAAGTGAATGGTCGTGCCAAGCATATCTACAGTATCTGGCGCAAGATGCAGAAAAAGCATCTGGACTTTGGTGAAGTCTATGATGTGCGCGCGGTGCGTATTCTGGTGCCGGAAGTGCGCGATTGTTATGCCGCTCTGGGGGTGGTTCATTCACTTTGGCAGCATGTGCCTAAAGAGTTCGATGACTACATTGCCAGCCCCAAAGGCAATGGCTACCAGAGCCTGCATACCGCGGTAGTTGGCCCGGAACGCAAGATGCTTGAAGTGCAGATTCGTACCTTCGATATGCATGAAGAGGCGGAGCTGGGTGTCTGCGCTCACTGGCGTTACAAAGAAGGGGCCAAGAAAGGCAAAAGTGGGGTTACCGATTACGAACAGCGTATCGCCTGGCTTCGTCAGGTGCTCGAGTGGCATGAAGAGCTGGGCGATGATAGCCCGGATGCCATGGTGGATGAACTGCGCCACGGCCTAGTCAGTGACCGGGTGTATGTCTTCACCCCGGAAGGGCATGTGGTGGACTTAGAATCTGGCGCTACGCCGGTGGACTTTGCCTATCACATTCATACCGAAGTGGGGCATCGCTGCCGTGGCGCCAAGGTTAACGGCCATATCGTGCCATTGAACTACAGCCTGAACACCGGCGAACAGGTCACCATTCTCACCACCAAGGAAGGTGGCCCCAGCCGTGACTGGTTGACCCCGTCGCTGGGTTATGTGGCTACCTCGTCAGCTCGGGCAAGAATCCAACAATGGTTTAAACGTCAGGACCGCGATGTCCACATCGTCCAGGGGCGCACCATCCTGGAAAAGGAAATGTCGCGGTTAGCGTTGGATAAAGTAGACCTTGATACCCTTGCTCCTCACCTTAACTTGAAAACCGGTGATGACGTTTTGGCGTCGTTGGGGGCGGGGGATTTGCGGCCCGGGCATGTGGTTAATCAAGTTCAGGCCCTGCAACCAGACCACAACCAGCAAGAACTGGAATTTGTTCCCGCCAAACCGAAAGCATCCACCAGTGGTGATATTACCATTCATGGCGTAGGTAATTTACTGACGCACATGGCGGGTTGTTGCCAACCGGTACCTGGCGATCAGGTCATGGGTTTCATCACCCAAGGGCGGGGCGTGACAGTGCACCGCGCCGACTGTGAAAAGCTGCTAGCGATGCAGGGTGATGACCCTAACCGTGTGATCGAGGTTACCTGGGGCGAAGCGGATCGGATTACCTACCCAGTAGATGTGTTCCTGCGTGCCTGGGACCGACAAGGCTTGCTCAAGGACGTGATTGCGGTGCTGGCCAATGAAAAGGTCAACGTGACCGCGGTGCACACCCAATCTCATCAGGACGACAACACCGCCACCATGCTGCTCACGCTGGAAATTGCGACCTTGGGTAACCTGGGCAAAGTATTGGCCAAGCTGGATCAGCTCAAAGGCGTATTGGAAGTACGACGCTACAAGAAATGAGTAAAGGAACGCATGTCTAATATCGAAATGTTGTTGTCCATCATGGCCCAACTCCGCGACCCGGAAACCGGCTGTCCGTGGGACATCAAACAGGATTTTGATTCCATTGCGCCTTACACCATTGAGGAAGCCTTCGAGGTGGCCGAGGCCATTGCCTTGCGGGACTATCCTGAGTTGAAGGAAGAGCTGGGCGACCTGTTACTGCAGGTCGTGTTCCATTCGCAAATGGCGCAGGAGCAGGGGCTGTTCGATTTCAATGAGGTTGTGCAGGTGCTGTGTGACAAGATGGTTCGCCGTCATCCTCATGTATTTGCCGGTACCCAGGCCGATGACGAACAAGCAGTAAAAGCAAACTGGGAACAGATCAAGCAACAGGAGCGCACCCGTAAGGGCCGCGAACATAACAGCACCATCGATGGCGTCCCGGCAGGGCTTCCCGCATTGCAGCGTGCGGGCAAAGTACAGAAGAAAGCCGCCAAGGTGGGTTTTGATTGGCGCGCCCCGGAGCCGGTTCGTGAGCAGGTGAGCCGGGAGTTGGCGGAGCTGGATGAAGCGCTTTCCAGTGGTCACAAAGATGCCATCGAAGATGAGTTCGGCGACGTGCTGTTTACCCTTGTAAACCTGTCGAGGCACCTAAAAATAGACCCGGAGCAAGCACTGCGTCGGGCAACCAACAAGTTCGAACGGCGTTTTCGGGTCATGGAAGCACTACAGACCCGCCCTTTGAGTTTGTTAGATGAGAGTGCGCTGGAAGCCGCTTGGCAAGAAGCGAAAAAAGCGTCAGATTGACCTCGCGCACGCCGCCTTGTTCCCTTGACATAAAAACTTCACACAAAAGAAACTTTTCAGTCACCCACTCTCCCCATACTGCGCCACCAAGCAGTCAACGTTACCTCGTAGGGTTGGGGTTTCAGTCACGCTGTTACGTTGCATACAAAATATTGCCTGATTGAAGGAGTGTTGGAATGAAGAAGAATTTGCTTGCGATCGCTGTGGGGGCTGCCGTAGTCATGCCTGGTCTGGCTTTAGCCGATGGCCCGACGGTTTACGGTAAAGTTAATGTTTCTTTGGAAAACGCCGAGTTCGACAATGGCGTGGACTCCAGCGAAGATGCCTGGGAACTCAACAGCAACGCTTCTCGCCTGGGGGTTAAAGGTGATTTCGACCTAGACGTGGCTGGCCTGAAAGCTATCTATCAAGCTGAGTTTGAAATTAGCGTGGATGATGGCGACAAAGGTGGTGAAACCTTTAGCCAGCGTAACATCTTCGGTGGTTTGAAAGGCAGCTTCGGTACTCTGAAAGCGGGTAAGTTTGATACTCCGACCAAAAAAGCCCAAGGCAAAATCGACCAGTTCAATGATCTGAGTGGCGATATCAAGAACGTTTTGTCTGGCGAGAACCGAGTTTCTAACATCATTCAGTACAGCACCCCTACTCTGGGTGATCTTGTTACTCTGAACGCGGCGTTTATCCCGGCAGAAAACGATGATATCGACGGCGACGGTGATCCGGAAACTGGCCTGGCAGACACCATTTCCGTGTCTTTGGTCGCTGCAAAAGACATGTTTTACGGTGCGGTTTCTTACGATGCGGACATGGTCGATGAGCTGATCACTGACGAAACGGGTAATAGCCCGACTATCGATATTACCCGTGTTGTGGTCGGTCTTAAGCCGGGTAACGTTGAGTTAGGTGCCCTATATCAGGTGGCTGAAGAAGCAGAATCTGCCCCTGGCATGGATAAAGGCGAAGAATCGTCCTATATCTTGAGTGCAGCGTTCAAGATTGATCGCGTGAAGTTGAAAGCTCAGTACGGCATGACTGAAGCCGATGTGTCCGACGAAGAAGTAACCCAGGTAAGCTTGGGTGCAGACTACAAACTGGCCAAAGCCAGCAAGGTTTACCTCTACGGTACACAGCTTGAATTCGACTTGGCTGATACTGAAGAAACCATCTTCGGCATTGGCATGGAACACAAGTTTTAAAGAAAACCCCAGGCGGCGTTTAGCCGCCTGGGTAATGATTCCTCGACGCAAGTTATTGCCCGCCTTTTGGCGGGCTTTTTTGTTTGCGAAACCGCCGACTGATATTCAGCATAGGGTTTGAGGTGCAGGCCACTACGGCCTCGGCCAAAGCATGCTCACCTCTGATTACTGCGGATGTTCTTTGTCTTTGTTTAATGCTGCAGTGCTGGCGGCCTTTGGAGTGCCGGGTTGCGTTGCGGGGGCCAGCAGGTGATAGATAAATCGACCCACCCCTAGCCAAAGCAGCAAACCCAGAATAAGAAAAAGTACGCTGCCATCGTTATAAAGCGCGAGAGTCAGGGGCGCGAACATAATGCCACTGACCAATAGCGCCATGAAGATGGCGAGTTGCTGGCGCCGGCGTAGGCTGTCCGGGTTTTTGTGTTGGCGCATGCTCATGGTGATCAAAGGTTCGGTCATAGAAGAAACTACCTTATCATAGCCGCTTGTGTCCCATCTTTGCCCGGAGGCCCAACATCGACGGTTATCCCGTTCCCGCATCGCCGATTGATTGCGAAATCGTCATCAATAAAAGCCGTTTCATCGCTTGGTTGAGGCCGGTAACCCGGCGAGCAGAGGCCATGGCAATAGTGGATGAGGCTCGTCGTCGGTACCCGGATGCAACCCACCATTGTTACGCCTATTTGCTGGGCAGCCCGGCCTCTGCTCAAGCGGCCATGAATGATGATGGCGAGCCTTCGGGTACGGCAGGGAAGCCCATTTTTAATGTGATTCAGCACAAGGGTATAAGCGATGTGCTGGTGGTGGTGATTCGTTATTTTGGCGGGGTAAAACTTGGTGCCGGTGGCTTGGTGCGAGCCTACGGCGCTGCGGCACAAGCTGTGCTGTCAGAAGTGGAGCGGGTGGAGCACTCGCCGCAGGTGACGCTAACGCTGGCGGTGCCGTTTGCTCTGGAACAGCGGATACGGCTCTGGGCCGAACAGCATGCAGCACAGCTGGGGGAGGTGACATATGGCGAGCACGTGAGTATCACGCTGACCTGCCAAGTTACAGACCAAGATGATTTGCGTGCTTTGTGTGCAGCCGAGCAAATAGCAGTGACACGCCCGTAGCAGCCTGTTGTGTTTCGATAGCGTCTTTCACTTTTCACTTAGGGCCGGTTGGGCCAATTCAGCAAGAGCCGCTTTCCCTGGCCGTATTTCGCGCTACGCTACCGGGTAATGTACCCCAATAATGAGGATGCTCCATGACGAATCAACCGGTAGGGATTGCCCTTCCCGACGGGCATGTAATGCGCGCTCGTTGGCTGCGGCCAGCAGGCCCCCAGCCACATAAGGCGGCGGTGATCGCCATCCACGATATTTTTGGCTATACCGATGACATTGAGCGTATTGCCACGCGTTTGGCGGATAACGGTTATCCGGTGCTGGTACCCGATCTCTATGACTTGCCTGGCAGTAAGGCACTGTGTGTGGTGAAAACCCTTAAGGCCCATGAAACCGGCAAAGGAACCGCGTTTGTTCAGCTGGAGGCTTGCCGTAAATGGTTGCTAGCGCAGACGGATGAGCCGGTATCCCAGGTGGGTGTTATGGGCTTTTGTATGGGGGGGCGTTTCGCCGTGCTCTATGCCAGCCAGGCGCCGGTGCAGGTCGTCGCTCCTTTCTATGGTGGTATTCCGAAAAAGGCCGAGACGTTACGTGGTATTTGCCCTGCGGTGGGAGGTTGGGGCAAGCAAGATATGCTGTTCGGTGATCATGGTGAACGACTGGCCAGCCATATGGAATCGCTGGGAGTGCCGCATGATATTCGCAGCTATGACGATGTGGGGCATTCGTTCATGAATGACCACCAGACCTTCACCTTTAAGAAGCTAGGGCCGTTACCGCCGCTTCGGTCGAAGTTTGATGCAGGGGCTTCGGAAGATAGTTGGCAGCGCGTGTTGGCTTTTTTCGAGAAGGTATTCAGCGGTGAGTTGGATGCCACCGCTTAAGCCTTAGCCAGACAAGCCCCGTGCCTTTGCTGCCGAAAGCGAAGCAACGCGGGCAGGATCAGATACGGCTGAGCCTTTAACTATAAGAGGGCAGCCGGCGGCTAATGGCGGGGCTCACCATGCTCCGTTAGCTAGGCCGCTGGCGAGGCGGAAACTCGCATAGATCAGCGATCAAGCATTCTCCGCACTTGGGTTTACGGGCGGTGCACACATAGCGGCCATGCAGAATTAGCCAGTGATGGGCGTCACGTAGAAACTCCTCCGGCACCAGCCGCACTAGGCGTTTTTCTACCTCCAGCACATTTTTACCCGGAGCAATGCGGGTGCGGTTGGAGACGCGGAAGATGTGGGTGTCCACGGCCATGGTGGGGTAGCCGAAGGCAGTATTAAGCACCACGTTGGCGGTTTTGCGGCCAACACCGGGAAGGGCTTCTAGCTCTTCACGGGTGCGGGGTACCTGGCTCTCATGCTGTTCGATCAATATTTTACACAGTTGAATGATGTTTTCGGCCTTGGAATTAAACAGGCCGATGGTCTTGATGTACTCTTTGAGCCCATCTACACCTAGAGCGAAAATCGCCTCTGGCGTATTCGCCACCGGATATAGCCGCGCGGTGGCTTTGTTGACGCCCACATCCGTGGCCTGGGCTGAGAGCACCACGGCAACCAGTAGCTCGAAATCCGACTGGTATTCCAGTTCGGTGGTCGGGTGTGGATTCTGGGCACGCAGACGAGAAAAAATTTCAGTACGTTTTTCGCGATTCATATCATCTTCCTGTGTTCGCGAGGCAGTATAGCGAATCAAGTGGCTACTGTGAGGGGTAACCCCTGTGAACGGTGGTGTGTCAGGTCCGGATAGACGGATCAAAAAGGAGAGTTAGATGCAGTTTTCCGCCATGGAAACCCTGATGATCGCCTTGTTGGTTCTTGGGTCAGGTCAGTGGCTGGTGCACCGGGTGTCCATCCTTTCCCGGTTGAATATGCCGGAACCGGTGGTGGGCGGTTTGTTAGCAACCATCATTGTGACCGGGCTTCAGCTTGGTGGGCTTTCCCTAACGTTCGATGAAAGCATGAAGATACCCTCCATGCTTTTTTTCTTTGGGGCGGTGGGCCTAGCTGCAGATTTTCGTCTGCTGAAGCAAGGTGGCTGGGCCATGTTGTTGTTTGCGGTGTTAGTGATCGTATTGGTGGCACTGCAAGATCTGGCCGGGGTTGGCATGGCCAAGATCTTGGGCCTAGAGCCTTACTACGGGTTGATCGGTGGCTCGGTGACCATGACCGGGGGCCACGGTACCGGCGCAGCTTGGGCCGGGGTGTTCGAAAAAGACTTTGGGTTAACCGGAGTGTCGGAGCTGGCGGCAGCGTCAGCCACCTTTGGTCTGATATTCGGGGCCTTGCTGGGCGGTCCGCTGGCCATGTTTTTGATTCGCCGTTATCGGCTCGCGGCTCCTGCCCATGGGGCCGCTGAAGATGCCTCAGCCTACGACAAGGCAGAGAAACCACACCCTATTTCCGCAGGCAGTGTGATTCGGATTTTAATGTTACTTTCCATCGGCGTTGTTGTCGGTAAAGCGGCGGCAGAAACGTTTGCCTCTGTGTTCCGCTTGCCGACGTTTGTCTGGGTGTTGTTCGTGTGCATCCTGCTGGGCAATACTGCGCGCCGTCTATGGAAGGTCAATGATGCCACCATTGATGTGGTGGGCAATACGGCGTTGGGAATTTTTCTGGCAATCACGCTGATGAGTTTGCAGCTGTTGCAGTTAGTGGATCTGGCTTTGCCGATGTTGGCAATGCTGATCGGACAGGTGCTGTTGGCGTTGGCCTTCATTACCTTTGTCACCTTCCGCCTGATGGGGCGTAACTACGATTCGGCAGTGCTCTGTGCAGGCCACTGTGGTTTTGCCATGGGGGCAACACCAACCGCGGTGGCGAATATTCAATCTGTGACACAGCATCATGGCCCCTCACCGTTGGCGTTTATTATCGTACCGGTGGTGGGGGGCTTTATCGTGGATATTGCTAATGCCACTATCATTCAAACGTTTGTATCGATGTTGTCGGGATGATGGCCTGCAGACAGCGCACTGCTATGTGCAGAAAGCCCAAAAAAAGAAGCCCGCTAATGCGGGCTTCTTTTTGCGTAGTTGGCGTTATTGCGTGACCACGTCGCCATCTTCAATGCGGAGCCGTTCGCCGGGTTTCTTGTCCATGCGAATGGTCTGTTCGTTGTCATTGAAGGTATAGGTCACGTCATAGCCTTCGGTCCGGCTTTTGTTTTCCATTACCGTATTGCAACGCTGCTCTGTTGCAGTGTAAGTGTTTTTTTCCTGCATTCCTTTTTGGATCTGGTTGCCAGCCACACCGCCGGCAATGGCACCACCTGCGGTGGCGGCATCTTTACCGCTGCCGCCGCCAAACTGGTGGCCCACAACGCCGCCGATAACGGCACCAACCACACTACCGGTGACCCGGTGTTGGTCTTTGACCGGTTTTTTGCGCTCTACACTCACTTGCTGGCAAACCTCACGGGGTTCTTGCCAGCTTTTCACAATGGGTTCTACATTGAGCACTTTGGCATAGCCTGATTTTTGTGGGGTAACGGCCTGATAAGCCCCATAGCCCACACCCGCGATGGCCACGGCACCCACAATACTTAAGGTGGCAATTGCTGCGCTTTTCATGGCTGACTCCTTATTTGTTAGTTGTGTTCATTATGATTCAGTAGCAGTGAAAATGTTCGCTGTGTGGCTCACAACAAGTGCAAAAGAATGTGAATTGTGCTGTTCAACAGAGTAAAAATATTTACATGCACAGCAAATAAATGAGCATGATGGCCTCTTCCTCATTTTTTTATATGAAGAAGAGGTCATGGCAAATGGGCGCGGCACCATTGAGGTTTTGGTGGCCACTTTTGTTGGTTGAGCCGCTCCTACGAAGAGGGCGTAGGAGGGCAAGAAGGCGACAGGCTTGGCTAGCCGACTTTTCCGGTGGTGCGCACCCGACGGCTGGTTTTAGGTTCGTCGCTGGCTTTGCGTTTCTGGACTTCTTTGATGCGCTTGTCGATGACGTTTTTACCCGCGATGATCAGCCCCAACCCAAGGAAGGCGCCGGGCGGCAAGATGGCGAGCAGGAAACCGCCGTAGTTATCGATGACCGTGAGCTCCCAATGGGCAGCCATGGGGCCGAAGAGCAGCTGCATGTTGCTGAACAGTGTGCCTTGGCCTACCAGTTCGCGCATGCCACCGAGAATCAGCAAGATCACCAAAAAGCCCATGCCCATCATCACGCCGTCCACCATAGCGGGCAGAACCGCATTCTTACTGGCGAAGGCATCGGCGCGGCCCAGCACGGTGCAGTTGGTTACGATCAGCGGAATGAAAATGCCGAGGATTTCATACAGCTCAAAGGTGTAAGCCTGCATCAGCATTTCGATCACGGTTACCATGGCCGCGATGATCATTACGAAGGCAGGCAGGCGCACAGCATCGGTAACGTAATGACGAATCAGTGATACGCAGGCGTTGGAGCCCATCAGCACCACCAGCGTTGCCAGGCCCAGGCCCATGGCGTTGACCACGGACCCGGTAACTGCCAGCAAAGGGCACAGCCCGAGAATCTGCACGGTGGCCGGGTTGTTATTCCACAAGCCGTCCATGCTGATCTTTTTGTAGTTCACATCACTCATCACAGGTCTCCACCGGGGTGGTGTCTGCAGGGGCGCTGAAGACGTGGTTCTGGTTAGCCGAGAAATACTGTAGCGCGCGGTGCACGGCGCCGACTACCGCACGGGGGGTAATGGTGGCGCCGGTAAAGCTGTCGAACTCGCCGCCGTCTTTCTTTACGGCCCAGCCTGCCGCCTCTGGGTTGCCCAGAGAATGGCCATTGAAGCCAAGAATCCAGTCAGACTTTTTGGTTTCGATACTGTCCCCCAAACCCGGGGTTTCATTGTGAGGCGGCACCACGCGCACGCCTTGCACTTGGCCTTGGGTATCCACGCCGACAATCAAGGCAATGGCGCCGCCGTAGCCATCCGGGGCGGTGGCTTCCAGAACGGCACCGCTGTTCTCGCCATTCAGCCGGGCACGGTATAGGTGCTGCTCGCTGCGGCCCAGCAGGGGATCGTTCACGGTGATGCGGTCGGCAAGCAAGTCGTTGTCGTGCTGATGATGAGGCATCACCTGATTCAATGAGGTCATCAGCGCCTGCTGCTTGTTGCAGCGCACCTGATCTAACGTGGCTTCATTGGTAATGGCCAGGGTGGCGGCGGTGCCAATGGCAAACAGCCCGAGGATCACCGCGTTCTTGGTGATGGCATAGCGCATCATCAGTTGGTCCCTCGGTTGGATGACTTATGCCCGTAGGTCCGTGGCTGAGTGTAGTAATCAATGAAGGGGGCGGACAGGTTGAGCAGCAATACCGAAAATGCCACCGCGTCCGGGTAGCCGCCAAAGGTGCGAATCACCCAGATCAGCACGCCGATCAGCAAGGCATAAACCAGCCGGCCCATGCGGCTGGTGGCGGCACTGACCGGGTCGGTGGCGATAAAGAATGCCCCCAGCATGGCGCCACCAGAAAACAGCTGAAAGAGCGGGTCGGCAAAGCGGACCGGATCAATCAACCAGGCAAGCAGAGCCGGTAAGCCTAGGCCTGCGAGAAAGCCCGCAGGAATGTGCCAGGTGATGATTTTGCGGCTAATGAGATACAGGCCGCCGAGCAGGAATGCCAGGTTGACCCATTCCCAACCCAGCCCGGCAAACTGGCCATGCAGAATACTGTGGCTGGCCAGCTCTATCTCGCTGCTTGCCCCGGCACTGTGGACGGTGCGGAAGGTGTCTAGTGGGGTGGCACCGCTGAGCCCGTCTACCGGCAGTTGCCCGGTAAACAGCTGCCAGCTTTGCAGCAACGATAACGGTTCGCCGGGCGCCAGCCATTGAGTCATGGCCACCGGGAAGGAAATGAGCAGCAGCACATAGCCGACCATGGCCGGGTTGAAGGGGTTCATGCCCAGGCCGCCGTATAGCTGCTTGGCTACGATGATGGCAAAGCTGACACCCACCAGGGTGAGCCACCAGGGGGCGGTGGGCGGCAACGCTAAACCAAGCAGTACCGCAGTCACCACCGCACTGTAGTCTTTCAGGTAGAAGGCGATATTGCGGCCACGGGCTTTTAGGAATAACGCTTCACTGACCAGCGCAACAATCACCGCCCAGAGCACGTTGATCACCGACCCCCAGCCAAACTGCCAAGTGAGTACGGCAAGGCCGGGCAGGGTGGCGTAGATCACCTGGCGCATAAACGCGCCGGTGTTGTTTTTCACCGTGGCATGGGGTGACGTTGAGGTAATCAGGCTCATTGATATATCCCATGTGTGGCCGAATGCGCCGATGAGGGCGCGAGAATCGCGCTGCCAGCGACGCTCCTGCAGAAGGTCAGCGCCTGGGAGCCTGCATCCGGCGTCAGGGTTATATTCATTCTGCCAATCCTTGTTCTTCTAGCGCTTGCTTGAGCGCCTTGCGGGCAATCTGGGTTTCGCTTTCCAGCGCCTGAAGTTCCGAGCTTAGCGCTTCAAGGGTGTCTTCCGACGCACTGCTGCGTTGCTGTTCCAGTTCCTGCTGTTTGTCTGCCAGAGCACTTTCTGCGCGGGCGGCTTCCAGTTTCAGGGTTTTCAGGTCTTTGCCGGTATGGGCACGAATGTCAGCCTTGGCTTCTTCGATCAGTGCATCCAGTGCATCACGGGCGTTGTCCGCCTTGGCTTTGAGCTTGTCGATTTTGCCCTGCATAGCGCTGAGTTCGTCGGCGCTGGCGGTTTCGTTGCGCTCGGCCCGTTCGAAGGCAGCGTGGGCTTCCTTGTATTGCTTGTGCGCCATGTTATAGGCGGTTTTTAAGCCCTTAAGGCGTTTCTGCCGTTTGGCCGCCTGTTCCGGGTCGACTTCAGTCAACGACTGCGGCGCCTGTTCTTCCGGAACCGCAGGGCGGTCGGTGGCCGCCGGCGGGGCTGCTGCGGGCGTTGGCGTAGGTGCGGGTACAGTGGGCGCGGCGGCTTTGGCATCGCGTAGGTCGGCTTTTAGCTGATCCGCGATAGCTTTTAGGCGGTCTGCCTCGGCGCGAAGCTCGGCCACGTTATCGGCGCCCTCTTCATCGGCCTGCTTGGCTGTTTTTACCGCCGCCTTGTAGGCCATGGAGGCTTCGCCAACCTGTTGCTTTAGCGCTGTTACCGGGTCGGTTTTAGCTGTGGCGTACGCTGTTACAGGCGCAGCGGTGGCTGGCGCGCTGGCCTTGGCGTCACGGAGCTCGGCTTTCAGTTGGTCGGCAATGGCTTTCAACCGGTCTGCTTCGGCGCGGAGTTCGGCAGCGTTATCGTTGCCGTTCTCATCGGCCTGTTTGGCCGCTTTCACTGCGGCCTTGTAAGCGGAGGAGGCTTCACCGACCTGTTTCTTCAACTCGGCAACCGGGTCTACCTGTGTGGCCGGTGCGCCGGCTGCCGGTGCATTGGCTTTGGCATCGCGCAGCTCAGCCTTGAGTGCGTCGGCGGCGGCTTTCAGTGTGTCTGCCTGGGCTTTCAATTCCGCCACATTGTCTGCGCCTTCGGCTTCCGCTGCTTTGGCGGCTTTCACTGCCGCCTTGTACGCGCTGGAGGCCTCGCCGACCTGCTTCTTGAGTTTGGCCACCGTATCTTCTGCCGGGGCTGCCGCAACGGGGGCGCCGTCTTTGGCATCACGCACTGCCGCTTTGGCCTGGTCGGCCACGGCTTTTAGGCTCTCCGCCTGGGCTTTCAGTTCGGCCACGTTGTCTGCGCCATCGGCCTCTGCGGCCTTGGCCGCTTTCACTGCGGCTTTGTAGGCTTTTGAGGCATCCAGTGACGCCTGTTTCAGGGCGGCCACATCCACGGAACTGGCGGCGGCCGGGCCGGTTTCCTTCTTCTTGCGATTGGCTTCCAGGCGCGCTTGGCGACGGGCTTCTTTTTCTGCCTGTTCGTGCTCGATGCGAGCCTGCCGGGCTTCGAAGCGCTGGCGAGCCTTGTCGGCTTTTAGCTGGTCTGCGGCCTGTTGGCGAACTTCGGCCTTGGCGTAGCGGTAGTACTGCACCAAGGGAATATGGCTGGGGCATACATAGGCACAGGCACCGCATTCGATGCAGTCCATCAGGTTGTGATGCTGTGCTTTTTCCAGGTCGTCATTCTTGGCGTGCCAGTACAGTTGCTGGGGCAGCAGGTTGGCTGGGCACACTTCCGCGCAGGAACCACAGCGAATGCAGGGTTGTTCCGGTGGCGGTTCCGGCAGCTCTTCCGGGCTGGCAGCAATAATGCAGTTGGTGGTTTTGACCACCGGCACAGCCGGGTTGTGCAGGGTGAAGCCCATCATTGGCCCACCCATGACCAAACGGCCAATCTCCAGGCCAGCCAAGTTGCCATAGGCCAGTAAATCGCGCACCGGGGTGCCCAGCAGCACCTCGTAGTTACCGGGCTGGCTGACGCCATCGCCGGTGAGGGTGGTGACCCGCGATATCAGCGGCTCGCCATCACACACGGCCCGTTTAACGGCATAGGCCGTGCCCACGTTTTGGCATACCACGCCCACCTGGGCAGGCAATTGGCCACTGGCGACTTCCTTGCCGGTGAGCAACTGGATTAGCTGCTTCTCACCGCCGGAGGGGTATTTGGTGGGCACCACGCGCACTTCAATATCGCAGCCTTTGCAGGCCCGCTTGATCGCGGAAATGGCCTCGGGCTTGTTGTCCTCGATACCGATTAAGGTACGGCGAGGATTGAGAAGGTATTGAAGAATATGAATGCCAGTAACGATTTGCTCGGCACGTTCGCGCATCAGGCGGTCGTCGGCGGTGATGTAGGGTTCGCACTCCACCGCATTGATGATCAGCTGCTCTACGCGCTGGTGGTCGCCCAAGTTAACTTTGATGCTGGTAGGGAAGCCGGCGCCGCCCATGCCGGCAATGCCCGCGTGGCGAATTATATCGACCAGCTCCGCCGGGCTTTTTTCGGTGAAATCGGTAACGCCTTGGTGTTCAATCCACTGGTCTTCGCCATCGGTATCGATGACGATACATACGGCATCCATTCCTGACGGGTGTTGTATGGGGCGTGGGCCGATAGCGCTGACCGTGCCAGAGGTGGGCGCATGAATGCCCGCGCTCACCGCACCGACGGGTTCGGCAATCATTTGCCCTTTAAGGACCTTGTCACCAGGTGCCACCAATGGCTTGGCAGGCGCGCCGATGTGCATGTTCAACGGCAACACCAGCTGCTGTGGCAGCGGGCCGGCCATAATGGGCGTGCCGTTGGACAAGTGTTTCATTTCCGGCGGATGAATGCCGCCATGGAAGTCATGAATCTTTCCAGCAGGAGTCGCCGAGCGCCGCACGCCTGATGCCAGGCGGGCAAAAATCGAGCGGGGCTTCTGCGCTTTATCGGTTTGGGCCTGACTCATAGCAAAAACCTCCCGCCATGGGCGAGCGGAGCAGGTTGGCAAAGCACCCGCATCATGCGCGTGGTGTTATGTATCGGGTGTGTCATAAATTCACCACCTCGATACGGCTGTCCGGGCGTTCACCAATGCCGGCCGGGCGCTGCCAGCCCCAGGTTTGCAGGGTGGGCTTCACTTCCAGCATATCAATGCAATCCACCGGGCAGGGCTCCACGCAGAGGTCGCAGCCGGTGCACTCATCCACAATGACGGTGTGCATCAGCTTGGCGGCGCCGACAATGGCATCTACCGGGCAAGCCTGGATGCACTTGGTGCAGCCAATACACTCGTCTTCACGGATGTAGGCCACCTTGGCCACGTTAGCGTCTTCCGCGCCTTCATCATCCAGCGTCAGTTCTTCGCGGCCCAACAGTTCCGATAACGCAACAACCGTGTCTTGCCCCCCTGGCGGGCAGCGGTTGTGCTCTTCGCCTTCAGCAATGGCTTCTGCGTAGGGGCGACAGCCCGGATGGCCGCACTGGCCGCATTGGGTTTGGGGCAGCAATGAGTCGATTTGGTCGACGATCGGGTCGCCTTCCACTTTGAATTTTTCCGAGGCAAAACCCAGCACCGCACCGAACACGGCGGCCAAAGCTAGCAGGGCGGCGACAGCAATCAGTACACCACTCATAGCTTGATCAACCCGGAAAAGCCCATGAACGCCAGCGACATCAAGCCAGCGGTAATCAGGCCGATGCTGGGGCCGCGAAAAGCTTCGGGCACGTCGGCCACGGCAATGCGCTCACGCATGGCAGCAAACAGAATCAGTACCAGGGAAAAACCAATGGCGGCGCCGAAACCATAGGTCAGCGACGACATAAACGTGGCGTCTTCCTGGCGAACATTCAGCAGAGCCACGCCCAGCACGGCACAGTTAGAGGTAATGAGGGGCAGAAAGACGCCCAGCACCCGGTACAGCAAGGGGCTGGCTTTCTTAACAAACATTTCGGTGAACTGCACGGCCACGGCGATCACCAAAATAAAGCTGATGGTGCGCAGGTATTCAAGTTCAAAGGGCACCAGAATGTAGGCCCAGGTCAGGTAGGCAAGCACCGAAGACAGGGTCAGCACGAAAGTGGTGGCCAAAGACATACCCATGGCGGTCTCCACTTTATTGGAAACCCCCATGAATGGGCACAGCCCAAGGAACTGCACCAGCACGAAATTGTTCACCAGCACAGCGCTGATCAGAATCAGGACGTACTCAGTCATGTGATCGCAGGCTCGCTTGCCGAAAATAGGAGTAAACGCCATGTTTACAGGGCGTTAAGGGTGCATAGTATGCGGCAGCGCCTGTATTGGCTCAAGAATGATAGCGAATAAGGTTAATAGGCAGGGGGATACAGACCATTGGTGGTCTTTTAAGCAGTTGAACTGCTTTTGCCACTATTTTGCCGCCCAGAGGGGGCAAACGGTTGCGGTGGGCCGGGCAATCCAGTATCCAAGACAGATGAAAGACCCCGTACCCCTAACCTTGTTGATTGGGAGAAACCTGTGCCTGCCTTACCCCGCGATTTTGACCGTGATGGTCTGCTCGAATATTCCGTGGTTTTCACCGACCGTTCCCTGAACCATATGTCACAGCGCTTTCAGCAGGTGATGCGGGATATCTCATCGACCTTGAAGCAGGTCTATAACGCGCATTCGGTGACCGTGGTGCCCGGCGGCGGCAGCTATGGCATGGAAGCGGTGGCCCGGCAGTTTGCCACCGATCAATCTTGCCTAGTGATCCGCAATGGCTTCTTCAGCTTCCGCTGGAGCCAGATCTTCGAGATGGGCAAGATTCCCGCCAAAGAAACCGTGCTCAAGGCGTCACCGGTTAGTGACCAGCCGCAAGCGGCGTTTGCACCGGCTCCTATTGAAGACGTGGTCGCGGCGATTAAGGCTGAAAAACCGGCCATGGTGTTTGCGCCTCATGTGGAAACGGCGTCCGGCATTATTCTGCCCGATGACTACATCAAACAGGTGGCAGATGCAGTGCACAGCGTGGGTGGCCTGTTCGTGCTCGACTGCATTGCCTCCGGCACCATCTGGGTGGATATGCAGGCGTGCGGCGTGGATGTGTTAATCAGCGCGCCACAAAAAGGCTGGAGCAGCTCGCCGTGCAGCGCACTGGTGATGCTCAGCGAAGCGGCCGACAAGCGCCTGCAGGAGACCACCAGCACCAGCTTTGCCTGCGACCTGCGTAAATGGCGCGACATCATGATTGCCTATGAAAACGGCGGCCATGCCTACCACGCCACCATGCCCACCGATGCGCTGACCGCTTTCCGCGACACCATGCTGGAAACCGTGGAACGTGGCCTGGACACCGTTAAAGCCCAACAGTGGCAGCTGGGCAAGGCAGTCCGTGCGTTGATGGCTGAGCATGGTTTTGCCAGCGTGGCGGCACCGGGCTTTGAAGCTCCCGGCGTGGTGGTGTCCTACACCGGCGACGATGGCATTAAAAGTGGCGCGGCGTTTGTGGCGCAAGGTCTGCAGACCGCAGGCGGTGTGCCTCTTATGTGTGACGAACCGGCGGACTTCAAAACCTTCCGTGTTGGCCTGTTTGGCTTGGACAAACTCGGCGACGTGGATGCGACGGTGGCCCGCCTCAAAACCGCACTGGATCAAATTGGCTAGCCTTTTCACGGGCAGGGTAGGGGCGCTGGCAGTATTGCTGGCGTCCGTGTTCGTTAATCCTTCAGCACAGGCGGAGGAAAGCATGGACGAGCCGCAATGCGTTGTGTTGTTGCATGGGTTGGCCAGAACCGCCCATTCAATGAAGAAAATGGAAACGGCCCTGGAGAAAAGCGGTTATGCCGTGGTTAATCAGGGCTATCCTTCTACCAAAAAGAACATTCAAACCCTTGCCGCTGAAACCCTTCGCGCCGCACTGAATAAATGCCCACCCAACGGGGCGGTTCATTTTGTCACCCACTCCATGGGTGGCATTTTGCTGCGCCAGTATCTCAGCCAACATACGATTCCACGCCTGGGCAGAACCGTCATGCTCGGCCCACCCAATCAGGGCAGTGAAGTCGTCGACCGCCTCGGTAGCTGGGCGCCATTCCAGTGGTTCAACGGCCCAGCCGGCAGCCAAATGGGCACCGGCCCGGATAGCATCCCCAACCAGCTTGGCCCAGTGGATTTTCCGGTGGGAGTCATTGCCGGCAACCAAACCATCAATTTTCTGCTCTCCACCCAACTTCCCGGCCCCAATGACGGCAAAGTCACCGTGGAAAGAACCAAAGTCGAAGGCATGCAGGATCATTTGGTATTGCCGGTGACGCATCCGTTCATGATGCGAAACGGCGCGGTGATTGAGCAGGTAAAGGTGTTTTTGGAAACGGGGCAGTTTTCCCCTGAGGGGTAGAAAAGCCCGAGTATCACTGGCGTTGACCTGCTTTCAACGCAACCTTGGTTTGAGCTCTGTGTAGCAACTTGGCTATGGCACCACAAAGGGCTGTTATGCCAGGCCGTTTCGTCGGTCATCATCAACAACAGGCTGCTAATAGGGAAACGGTTGAGCTAGGGGGGAACCGCTTATAGGGTTCTGATTACCCTACATTAATGGGTGTTTAACTTGAAAAAACCACTTCTGTATTTCATTGGGCTTATTGGCTCAGGGATTACGTGCCTGTTATCCGGCATTTATTACGCTGTCATATGTCAGCAGGGATGCGATTATTTGGCTGCTCCGGCTATCTATCCATATTTTGCGTTCTGGGTTTTTCTTGTCTTTTCATCCTATCTTCTAGTCAAGCTTGTCATGCTGGTTTTATCCAGAAAATAAGACGCGAAAAAAGCGCAGAAGATTCGGAAATACAAAAGCACGCGAGGGGCAGGTCTTGCCCCGTGCCCCAAGGGGAAAAAGGCAATATCTGACGCCGAAATTGTTCACTGCTTGTAATAGCAGGTGGCTATATTTATCTGAAGCCTCAGCCGCCCATGTCACCGGCTGGAAAGTACAGTGACTCGATCCTAGTTTCCTTTTCCTTCACGAGCAATCAGCTCGCCCTAGCCGAAATCAATGGGAACCCGTGCTCAACAGAACGGGGCGAAAATGCGTGTAGGCGATGTCTCAAAATTCGCTAAGTCATTGATCTTTTGTTCGAGTTGCGACTTAAATGTGCATGGAGTCCCCGGAAATAGGCCGCTCGTTCGAGTTTTGTAAGATGGGAAAGGTTCTCACTTCTTGGGTAAGTTGCTAAATGTTATGGGTTATCGGAATTATATACGGTAGCCCGTTAAGAAATATGTTGAAAAAAGATATGTCGAATCGTTCGAGTGAATACGCTGTTACATTCTCAAGGAGAGTTCATGGATAAATTGAAGCGATACGAGTTAATCAATCAACTTCTTATTTTGGAGAAGCTTTATCCTGAAGAAGCAGATTATTACGCGAGGAATAGAAAAGCACTCGAAAACGGTTACGAGCTTCACTACTCTTGGCTAACCGAGAATATCAGTGATGGTCTCTCCGAAGAGGAATGCAAGGAAGTCCTCGATATTCTTGATATGTACAGATCGATTACTTTTTCTTGGCAAAGGCTAAATGAGGACGAAGAGCTGCCAGAAAAACTGAAGTTTCGAGGGTTTGATGGCAACAACGAAACAGCGCTAATGGGCTATGTTCAGTATTTCGTAATTGATCTAGAGAGGTTTGAAGAGCTGACATACGGGAAGGAGCACCCGTACTTTAACAGCCATTGCCCTATGCTGGATAAGTACAGAAGAATGCTCTCTGTTTGGAGGCAATATGACTTCGACCTGACAGAGGACCAGATCGCCTCAGTTATGGAGGCGTAGATGGAAATCGCAATGGCAGTGCTAAGTGTTGTTGGTACGCTTGCTTCTTTTTACGGTGCGTGGGTTGCATGGAAGCAGGCGGGAATATCAAAGTCGGCAGCCGCGCTCGCTGGTCGAATTAAAGAGCAGCTAATTAATCATCGTAGAACATCAGAGCTTTCCGAGTTACAGGTTCATATAGAGTCTACGAAGAGAACATTCTTGAAATATGGCTCGGCCAAGCCATCAAGTCTTACCGGTATAAACCATAGCGCTGATGCTGAAGTGGCACTGGAGTTCATTCATAAACTCAAATCGCTAAGAGATTATTTTTCTGCTCCAGAAGCGAATGCAGCCGATGATGCGTTTGACGAGATCGGTGCAGAACTTGATAAATTCAAGTCAGCCAAAAACTCAAAAGACATATCAGAGATCGGCGGGGCTATTTTGAACAAAGTCGTTATGTTCTCTCCGGTTCTCAAAAAAGAACTTACCGAGCAGAAGGAAACATCCGTTGAGTGAATGTAACAAGGCGCTGCTGCCGGACAAATTTTCCGCTGCGCTCCAAATTTGCCGCAGAGCGCGGCGTTATCTGAACTAGGAGGTTGTGGTGCAAGGAATTTGTCGGCTTTGCCATTCTGAGTCGGTGTTAAGAGAAAGCCACTTCATTCCGAAGTTCATTGGTAAGTGGGTAAAGCGAACTGGTATTACAGGCTACATTCGGGAAAGTAACGAAGTTCATAAGCGTGCTCAGGATATCGCGAAAGAATACTGGCTTTGTGGGGATTGTGAAGCGCTGTTTTCTGAGTGGGAGCGAGAGTTTGCAAACAAGGTTTTTTTCCCATTTGCAGATAAAGGTGAATCAGTAGCAAGTTACGGTGAATGGATGTCAAGGCTATGTGCCTCGTTGTCTTGGCGGACGCTTACATATATTCGTAGTAAAAATGAAGCTGAAAAAAAATCTGACGATTACAACAAAGCTCTAGATGATGCTGAGCGCCATCTGGAAAAGTTTCTTCTGGGTGAAGAATCAAATCTTAATCAATACGAACAGCATGTATTTCCTCTAGAGCGAATTGAATCAACAAACGAGTCAGGGTTGCCACCAAATATCAATAGGTATTTTTTGCGTACCATGTCTATGGATATTGTTGGCAATTCGACAGATTTATACGTATATACAAAACTCCCCTGTTTCATTGTTTTGGGGGTGATTAAAGCAAAAGATCTGAGAAAGATGAGATCTAGCAGAATAGCCATTAAGCACGGAAAGATTGGCCCCAGAGAATATTGGTGGCCAGATGGTTTCATCAATTACATTGTTGAGAAGGCCCAAGCAGTTTCAGATGCATACGACAAAATACCGGAAAAGCATAAAGCTAGCTTTGAAGAGTACATAAGAAAAAACCCGGATAAAGCGGCAAGCTCAAAGCTATTTGAGGCATTCACACATGATCACGACCAATTTGGCAAAAAAGTATTCAGATAACAATCGGCGGCAGTCGGACCCAGTTTCCGCTCGTGCCTCGCTACAACTAGCCCGCTGCGCCGGGCGTTATGCGAAAAAAAATACCGAAATTAGCCATATGGGTAGCCACGATGGGTAATAAACGAATATATATTCTTAGTATTCTCTATATTGCACTCTATGCAATTATCGTAAATTTTTTTTATCCAGAGCTGGAAATTACTGCTTTGAAAACAGTAATTGCACTTCTTGGCTTTGCTTCTGCATTGATCACTAATTACTTATTGTCAAAGCCCAATAATAGCCAAGGAAAAAACAATGAATGATTGTGCTTTTCCTCGAGTAATATTCATAGATACAATCACTTGTATATTGACGGTGTTGGTATTAACAAGCTGTGCTTCCTCCAATTCTAGGTCTCCATCATCCATCCCCAAAAGCATTCCATCATCACATGTGTGGCAATATTTACATTCGTACGGTGAAGAACAAATTGGGTATGCCACTTACTCATATGTTCTTGTCGGAAGAGATCAAAGAAATCAGAATTCTACATCGTTGTATTATGAACTAGTAAAGGAAATTCAAGCATCAACTGTTAGTGTTGAAGAGTTTCGAAATATCTCCCCTGCAGGTTTATTGAATTTATTCATAATACCGATAATCCCTAGCAAAAATGATGAACACATTAGCCCTAATTATCATTTATCTAAATCTATTCTTATTTCATTATCTACGACATCACCTCTGAAATTTTCTAGGCCCGGCCCATATATCATTACACTGTACGAACCTATAGGAAGTGGTGACGGTAATGGAGTGGCCGATATATTATATATGGACTTAACGAATGCACACCCAAAAGCAATCCCGGAAATTGTTAGAACGTATCAAGAGAAAGTGATTGAAAGCAATTTGTACGGGGTTGAAAAACTAAATTCATTACGCTTGTCCTTGTTAAATGTTGCACTACATACCGAAGACAGTATTGGGTTCGCAAAATCAGCTTATGCTTCCATGAGAGATGCTTTTGCCGAGCCATAGATTATGTGCGGATAATAATAACAATCACTCGGAAAGCGAAAAGCGCCGGTCCCCCGTCGCTCAAATGTGTCTGTTGCTGGCGTTAGGAATATAAGGCCCGATCTTCCTTTTCCTATTGGCTCCCACCTCTTGAGAATGCAGATGTTAAGCATATCTCCTTCCCGGAATTTTCGGCTGTCGATAAAGGTGATCAGGTTACGCTTTTCTGGCTCTCTGAGCCCTTGGGTGAATTACGGCCTGTTGAGAATGTGTAGGCCGAGTTAGGCGTAGCCGTAACCCGGCACCTGCGCAGCTTTCAGGCCGCGCTTTTTTATGTGATTTCCTGTGTTGTTGGGGCGTACTGATTGGCGTCGGTGGTGTATTCCGCGTGGCCGTATTCCACCAGTAATTCCTTGATTCTCTTTACCAGTATTTTATCCGCTATCTTGTTGGCTACCGGTATGTCTTGCAGGGTTCGGTAGGCGATGAGGCGGGGGAGTACTAACAGGTTGCCCACAGTAAACAGGGCATAGTCGATCAGGTGGGGTTCCACGCCCATTTCTTGTGCTTTTGATTTGTCTTTACGGCCCAGAAAGGCCTGGGTGAAGAAGACTTTAGAAAAGCTGCGCTCAACCAGGTTGTGCGCTTTGCTGAGAAGTTTTTTGTTTTTGCCTCGGTAAACGGACATGGTGGCGCGGGTGAGTTCGCCGCAGGTTTCGTCATCGTAGCCTTCGCGCAGGGTGCCGGAGTAGGTGAGCATGGTGTTGATGATCTCTGGTGCTTCGGCGGGCAGCAGTTCTTCGGGCAAGCCAAGTAAAAAGCACTGGTAGCGTGACAGTTCGACAATGGCTCGCTCGTTGGCGGTGAACTGTTTACGGCCCTTACGCAGTGCTCTGAAGGCCGTGAGGTAGGCAGGCATGGTGCCGGCGGGCATTTGGTCTACTTGGGGAATAGGAATGCCATATGCCGCCGTGTCCCAAGGGCCGCCCTTGTCGATGGTGGCGCGTTTGATGATGTTGAAGCGCACCATGGAATGCATCAGACGGACCATGGCCGCGGCTTTGAAGCCGGGGCCGAACCGTTCCAGTGAGCCGGGGAGGGTGGCGGTGGTGAAGAAACTGGCGGTTTCGTTGATGCGCTGGTTTACCGACTCGTTGGCCAAGGTGCCGGTGATGGCCATGGGCAGGCCGGAGTATTTGTTCATGAAGGTGGCCACAAAGGCACCGCGAATCACGTAGGGCGCCAAGTTGGCCATTTGATTGCGGCTCAGGCGCGCCCCTTCACGGACAAGGTCCATGTCTACCCAGTGCGGGGTGGATTCCATGGCAGAGATAAAATCGGTTAATTCCTGGGGTGCATTGTCCACGGCTTCCAGCCCTTTATCGCAGGCTTTTTTGAGCATGGTGATCAGGTGGCGAAACCCGTATTGCGGCATCAACGCGGCATAAGCATCAGACACGGTGTCGCCGAGCAGGGTGTAGGCCCGTGCCCGTTCGACTTTTTCTTTGTCCGCAAGAATGCCGGCGCGGTATTTGCGAGAAAAAGATTCCGGCAAGGCGCTGCGGGTTTTGATGTCATCGGTAAAGCGCTCCGGTGTGACATCGAAATCAATATCACCATAGAGAGAGGGAATCCGACTTTTTTGAGCGTGAACTTTTTCCCAAAGTGCCTCCAGTGACCGCGCCATTTCGCACCTCTAAAAAGACATTTAATTATCTGTATACATTGGGGTTATAGCGTACTGCTGGCAATGGCAAGAAAGAACGAGGATAGGACATGCGGATTTTTTGGCCTGAAGGGGACAGGCGCAGAGGTGATGCACGGTGATTAGAGTAAATAACGGGTAAGGGTGTGTTTTCCTGAAGAAACGTTTGTTTGGTTGGTGTTTTGTGAAGATATCCCTCTTTGCCGTTAAACGGTGGGGTAAACGGCAAAGAGGGTGGTTAGGTTCTGGCTAGCCTTGCTCCGCCATGGCTTCTTTATAGAGTGACTTACGCGGCTCGGCAAAAACCTTGCGCAGCATGGGTTCAAAGTAATCCAGTGGCAGGGTTTCTCCCTCCGGGTCGAATGCCGGCGAATCGTATTTGCTGACGAACTCCAGGGTTTGCCGATAGTGCGGGTGATCTTTGAAGTTCTCGCGCATGTCGCGATTCATGCCCAGGTAGTGGAAGAAATAGTAGCCTTGGAAGATGGCGTGGTGTTTCACCATCCAGTGGTTGGCCTCGCTGACGAAAGGCTCTAACAGCACGGCGGCCACGTCCGCGTGGTTGAAGGTGCCGAGGGTATCGCCGATGTCGTGCAGCAATGCGCAGACCACATATTCGTCATCTTTGCCGTCGCGATGGGCCAAGGTGGCGGTTTGCAGGCAGTGCTGGAAGCGGTCGATCTTGAAGCCGCCGAAGTCGCCTTCCAGCAGGCGCAGGTGAGTGATGATGCGATTGGGCAGGCCTTTGCTGAATTCACCGAAGGATTTGGCAATGATCTGCCAGTCCTCGCCGGTGCCCTCCTTCATGTGAGTAAAGTCGGCGCGGGGTGCGGTCATGTCATCCACGGTGCGCTCCTTATTCTGCGTAACCGGGGTTGTTGCGATCCAGCTTGCGCAGCAGGCCGGGCCACGCAAGGTTGCCGCCCATGCCCTTGGTGACCTGTGCCGCCTGTTGCTTGATGGTGTCGACGATGCCGGCGGGGATCGGGGTCAGCGGGCGGTTGCCAGACAGGGCTTGCACCTGGATTTCACAGGCCCGCTGCAAGATGAACATGCTCAGAAAGGTATCGGCGATGGTGCTGCCCACGGTGAGCAGGCCATGGTTACGCAGGATCATGAAGTTGGCGTCGCCCAAGTCGGCTTGCAGGCGGGCTTTCTCATCGTCGCGCAGGGCTACGCCTTCGTAGTCGTGGTAGGCAAGGCTGGCCAGCGGAAACAGGCTTTGTTGCGATAGGGCCAGCAACCCTTCCCGCTGGGCGGATACGGCGACGCCAGCGGTGGTGTGGGTGTGCATGACGCAGGCAGCATCATCGCGCACTGCATGGATAGCGCTGTGGATGGTAAAACCGGCCGGGTTGATGTCGTAATCGCTGTCGTCGAGCTTGTTTCCTTCCTGATCTACCCGCACCAGGCTGGATGCGGTGATCTCGTCGAACATCATGCCGTAGGGGTTGATCAGGAAATGGTGCTCGTCGCCGGGTAGGCGGGCGGATAGGTGGGTAAAGATAAGATCATCCCAGCCGTGCAGGGCAATGAGCCGGTAGGCTGCGGCGAGATCCACGCGCAGTTGCCATTCTTCGGCGCTGACGGAGCCTTTTTTGGAGGGGATGGTAGCTGGGTTAAGAGTGACCTGGCTGTTCATGTAGCGCTCTCCCGTTATGTGGGGCTTATCTGGGGGGGTGCCCCTTATGATGTGGTCTGTTTTTTTACTCCCTCGAGTGTAGGCCGGGGGTTAGGGGGAAAACTGTCAACTGGTTTACAATTGGGCCATGACGGATGCGTATACGGTGCTGCGGCACTGCCCCTTATTGGCGGGTTTCCCGGACGAGGCGCTGCATGAAGCGGCGCGGCATGCACGTGTGCGGGCGTTTCAAGCCCATCAGCCGATTTATGAAAAGGGCGAACCTCAGTCCAATCTGTGTGTGATTGCCGAGGGCCAGGTGCGGATTAGTTCAGTGAATGCACAGGGCCAGGAAGCGGTGTTGATTATATTTGACCGCGGCACCTGGTTTGGCGACGCGGTGTTTTCCCCGGGGGCTGGGCGCGTCTATGGGGCCACGGCACAGGAGGCCGCCGTGCTGGTGGAGGTGCCGGGCCCTTATTTCCGTGACTTGCTGCAACGTTACCCGCAAAGCTATCCGATGGTGCTGGATCTGATTAGCCAACGGCTGTGGTCTGCCATTTCCATGATTGAAGAAGACGCCTTGCGTGGCACTCAGGCGCGAATAGGGCAGCGTCTGTTGTTTCTGTCGCAAATGCAGCGTGGCGGCAAGCCGGAGGGCGGACCGGTGACGGTGCGCCTGACCCGCGAACACATTGCCAATATGATGGGCATGACCCGCCAGGGGGTGCACCGGACGCTAAAAAACTTTGAGGCACAGGGGCTGATTACGCTGGGTTACGGGCGGATTACCATTGAAGATGAGGCGACGCTGCGGGAGCACTTGGCGACGTTGAATTGAGTTTGAAGCTTAATGCCGGATTACGCCTTTCAGGCTAATTCGACCTACCTACACGATATTCCCCGCGTGCACTGGTAGGTCGTGTTAGGCGCAGCCGTAACCCGACACTCTGCCCAACATTCTGCGGTGATTTGATTTTAGATAGACATAAAAAAACCGGCGGTGGCCGGTTTTTTTATGTCGCCAATTAGCGCACGTCTATTTAACGCACTTCCATGCCGGGTTCGGCGCCGCTGTCGGGGCTGAGAATATGAATATCATCTCCGCCGGGGCCGGCGGCCAGCACCATGCCTTCGGAAATGCCGAATTTCATTTTCCGTGGTGCCAGGTTGGCCACCAATACGACCAGCTTGCCTTCCAGCTCCTCCGGTGCGTAACGGGCCTTGATGCCGGCAAACACATTGCGTTGACCCAGCTCGCCAACGTCCAGCGTTAGCTGCAACAACTTGTCGGCACCGTCTACGTGCGCGGCCTTGGCCACGCGGGCCACGCGCAATTTCACCTTGAGGAAATCATCGATGCTGATGGTTTCGTCATTGTCGGCTGCGTCTGCTTTTTGGGTGGCGGCCTTTTTAGGCTTGGCGGCAGCGGGGGCCGGTGTGCTTTCTTTGGAATCTTCGAGCATGGATTCTACCTGTGCCATATCCACACGGCTGAGCAGAGGCTTGAACTTGGCAATCTCATGGCCGAGTAACAGTTGCTCCGAATCCGCCCAGGTGAGCGGCTCCACCTGCATGAAGGCTTCGGCGCGTTCGGCCAACGCGGGCAAAACCGGTTTCAGGTAGATCACCAGCAGCCGGAAGACGTTAATGGCGGTGCTGCATATAGCCAACACTTCCTGCTCTTTGCCTTCTTCCTTAGAGAGGCTCCAGGGAGCCTTGTCGGCGATGTAGACGTTGGCGTGATCGGCCAGGGCCATAATTTCACGCATGGCTTTGCCGAATTCGCGCTTCTCGTAGAAATCGGCAATGCGCGGGCCTGCTTCCTGCACTTCGCGCACCAGCATCATGTTGTCTAGCTCGGTGCTGAGTGTGCCGCCGAACTTCTTGACGAAGTTACCGGTACGGCTGGCGATATTGACCAGTTTGCCCACCAGGTCGGAATTCACTCGCTGGGCAAAGTCTTCCAGGTTCAGGTCGAAATCGTCCACGCGGCTGGAGAGCTTGGCGGCGAAATAGTAACGCAGGTATTCCGGGCTCAGGTGATCCAGATAGGTGCGGGCCTTGATAAAGGTGCCACGGGACTTGGACATCTTGGCGCCGTTCACGGTGACGAAGCCGTGGCTGTAGATGGCAGTGGGCTTGCGCAAGCCGGCGCCGTCTAGCATGGCGGGCCAGAACAAACCGTGGAAATTGATGATGTCCTTGCCGATAAAGTGGTACAGCTCGGCGGTGGATTCTTTGCCCCAGTAATCGTCGAAGCTGAGCCCTTCACGGTCGCAGTAATTCTGGAAGCTGGCCATGTAGCCAATGGGGGCATCGAGCCACACATAGAAATACTTGCCCGGGTAGCCGGGGATCTCGAAGCCGAAGTAAGGCGCTTCACGGGAAATATCCCAGGGCTGCAGGTCTTCAATCCATTCCTGCAGTTTGTTGGCGACCTGTTCCTGCAGGGCGCCGGAGCGGGTCCACTCGCGCAGCAGGGCTTCGAACTTGGGCAGGTCGAAGAACAGTTGGGTGGTTTCTTTTTCCACCGGGGTGGCGCCACTGACGGAAGAATAGGGCTCAATCAGCTCCGCAGGGGTATAGGTGGCGCCGCACACTTCGCAGTTATCGCCGTACTGGTCTTCGCTTTTGCATTTGGGGCAGGTGCCCTTAACGAAGCGATCGGCCAGGAACATGCCTTTCTGCGGGTCATACAGCTGGGTGATGGTTTTTTCCAGAATGTAGCCCGCATCTTTGTTGCGCTGGAATACCATTTCCGACAGCGCCCGGTTTTCGGGGCTGTGGGTGCTGTAGTAGTTGTCGAAGTTTACTTGGAAATCGGCGAAATCACGCTCGTGGTCGGCTTTCACCTGGGCGATTTGCTGTTCCGGGGTGACGCCGTTTTCCTCGGCCTTGAGCATGATGGCGGTGCCATGGGCGTCGTCAGCACACACATAGATGCATTGCTGGCCACGGAGTTTCTGGAAGCGAACCCAGATGTCCGTTTGAATGTATTCCAGCAAATGGCCGAGATGAATAGGGCCATTGGCGTAGGGAAGGGCACTGGTGACCAGTATCTTGCGGGGAGTGTCACTCATGGGAACGGCATCAATTTCCAAAAAATGGGTGGCCTATGATACGGGTGCTGCCGGGGTTTTTCATCCTGTGATATTCGCGGTGAAACCTGGGCCCTGGGAACAGGGGCGCCGGTGGGCATTTAATGGCAGGCAATCGCAGGTATGTTTCGTGTGCGTGGGGGGAATCACCGTGCCTGAGAGAACCGCTTGTGGTTAGCTTTCGTCTCTCAGGCAGGTATGGCAATTAGCGAGTGCCCTTGGGGACCTGCCCGCGTTTTAGGGCGTCACGCACCTGTTGCTGGGAAACCGGTTTACTGAGGTAATCGTCTACCCCGGCATCACGGGCTTTTTGCACATAGTCCCCGGTGGCATGGGCTGACAGGGCGATGATCCAGCAATGGGGCTGTGCTTCATGTTCGGCTTCGAGTGCTCGAATTTCCCGGCTGGCTTGATAGCCATCCATGATGGGCATTTCACAATCCATGAATATGATATCCCAGTGATTTGGCCGGTTGCGCACCAGCTCGAGGGCTTGCTCTCCATCACTAACCAGGGTGGCATGAATACCCAGTGATTTGAGAATGCTGTCGATCACCAGCTGGTTCACCGCATTGTCTTCCGCCACGATTACTTTGAGTATATTGGCTTGGTCCAGGCAGATTAAGGGCGCGCGTTTTTCTGTAAAGGCCCTGTTTTCGTCGGGGCCAGTTAGCAGGCTGCGCTTGAGTGCCTGGCAGGAAAACGGCGTTTCTATCAGCAGCAGATTTTCCGGTAGATTGTCACTGAGAGGCTGACCTGTAGGGTGCAGCAATATCAGCGCGGGGTTATCGAATTGGGCACGAAGTTGCTCAACGTTTTGCGGGTTTTCTAGGACCGGCAATTCAGCGATAAGATAATCCACGGCTTGGCTAGGGTTGGCAGGGTTCAGCGCCGCAGCGACGTTGCGATATTCCAACGTTTTAGCCCCCCAGCGGCTAAGCATCTGAGACAGGCTGAGTAGTTGTGGTGCGGAACTAGAAATAATGACGGCCTTGCGATTTTCCAAAACCGGTTTTCTTTGATTAGTTTCCACCTCTACGGGCAGTGATATCCAGAACGTGGCGCCGCGGCCTAGGGAGCTGGAGACACCAATTTCCCCGCCTAGTAGTTCGATCAACCGTTTGCAGATTACCAGCCCAAGGCCGGCACCATTGTGTTTAGTTTTGGCTGACAGGTCCGTAAATGCTTGGAACAGCGATGATTGCTGCCCTTCATCCAAACCTATCCCTGTATCGACTACTTCGATCATCAGCATGCATACCCCCTTGTTATTGGGGGGTTGTTTCAAGTTTACATGCAGGGCAATGTGGCCCCGATCGGTGCACTTGAAGGCATTGCTGAGCAGATTAGTAATGATTTGCTTGAGGCGAATGGGGTCGGTTTTGATGCGCTCAGGGACGCGGCTATCAATGTGGATATAGAGCGGTAGGCCCTTTTCACTGGAGTGCAGTGCAAACAAGCGAACACAGTCATCGACGATGTTTTCTAACGCGATAGAGCGGTAGTCCAGTTCGAGTTTGCCGGACTCAATTTTAGAGTAATCAAGAATGTCGTTGATGACTCTTAGCAGCGACTGGGTCGATTGGTAGATGGTGCCGACATATTGCTCCTGTTGTTGGGTCATGTCGGTGCGACGCAACAGATCAGTCATGCCCATAATTCCGTTCATGGGGGTACGAATTTCATGACTCATCGTCGCTAGAAATTCACTTTTAGCGTGGTTTCTGGCCCCAGCCTTAAACGCTTCCATTTCTGCGATGGCGCGGTCGCGAACGGAGTTGGAGTGGGCCTCTTTCAAGCGATTGATGCGCCGGGCTAAGGCCAGTGAAAGCAGCACGACCTCCAAGAAAACACCGATTTGCATTAGGTTTTCGGTCAGTATGTTGCGCGGGATTAGGCCATATTTATTCAGCGCAATAGTCGCCGCACCGACAATAAAGCAGAACCAAGCCAGGGTGAAAATACGCGCGTCCGGATCGCCGGCTCGGGTGCGAATTAGGCCGATGAGAAAAATGCTGAAATCCATCAGCAAAATAGCACTAGCGGAAATCGGTATTAGGAAAGTGCGGCTGGTAAAGGGGGTCGCTAGAAATAGTATCGTGCCTATGCCGATCAAGATCCGCAGCCACACGGCAAGGCGAGGGGATTTTTCCTGTAATGATAAAAAATGCAGGGCAAGCAGAGGCGGTAGCAGTGCCACTAAGGGTAGCAGGTAATGAATGATGTACTGGCTGATCAGGATAGAGTGCGGCCACAAATAACGCTGGGCATAGCCATGCAGGACTGCCATGAACAGGGTGACAACGGCGGACCAGCATACATATAGCAGGTAGACTTTTTCGCGGATGGAAAAGAACAGCGACAGGTTATAAAGAATCATCACCAGCATGCCGCCGAAGAAAATGCCTTGCACTATGCTTTGTGTTTGCGTGGAGGCGTTGTAGTTTTCTTGCGTCATCAACTCCAGCGGTAACTGAATGCTGTGTGCAGAGGAAACCTTGAGCAGGATGTCGCTGTCGGTGCCGGCCGGTAGGGTAAGCGGGAAGGCTGGCTTGGGGGCGGTGCCTGGGCGCACTGAAAAGTCACGGTCCATGCCTGCCTGGAAATGGGCAACCAGATTACCGCCGGCATCAATTTGGTAAACATCGATTTCGCCGAGCATGGCGTAGTCGATTTCCAGCTGCCAGGCACTATGGAACTGATTAAGGTTGCGAACTGAGAAACGGAACCAGCAATGATCCCTGATAAAGCCTAAATTCGGTACGCCGGCACCGGTAGGTTGCCATGGTAGGTCTCGGCGTTGAAGAATGTCAGTAATGTCTGGTGATTGATCCGCAGGCGTACAAAAGGAATACAGGCCCTTATAAGGGTGTAGGTGCTCTTGTTGTTCGCCAATAATCTGGGTGTCCGGTCCATTGGCGGATGCCAGTGTGGACAGACAGACTGATAAAAAAGCGACAAGCAACAACAGGGTGGCTTTCGAGTCGTTGAACAAAGTGTCTATATCCATCAGTGGATGAAGGGGGGATCTCACCTCTTTTCAGTGATGCTAGCAGCGTGAGCCGGGGGGCTCAATGCAGCGGGAGAATAACCCATGGTAGCAATAGTAAACCGTTTTTCGGTTGGCCCTATTACCGGTGAGTCCGGGGAGTCTCATGTGCGTCTTTTCGGGGCATTGCCCAAAGGAGAGCTAGGAGCCGGGAACAAATTCATGTGGGGGCGGGTGCGTTGGCGTGAGCTGGGCGAAGAACGTTGGTCTGAACCCCGACGATTCCGCCTCAATGGTAATTTTGACGGGTCCGGGGTCGTGGTAATCAATAAGCTAAAACCGGGGGCCTGCTATCAATATCAGGCAGGTTGGGTGCGCTCGGAAGAACAGACACCGTTGGATTGGCATGGTGTGGATACGGGGCGCTTTTCTACCCATCAGCCAACGGCGAATCAGACTACCTTCCTGTTCGGTTCCTGTTGTTACCGGTTTGTAGGGCTGGATGGCATTATTCAGGATGATCGCGCGGACAAAATTTTTGCAGAAATGTCGGCCCAGGCGGAGCAACACAATCTGGATTTTGTGCTCTTCGGTGGCGATCAGGTCTATGCCGATGCCCTGTATAGCATTGGTGCCGCTACCACCCCTGATGATTTCGATTCTCTCTATCGGACCAGTTTTTCTCAGCCACATTTGGCGAAACTGCTAAGGGAAACTAATAGCTACATGATCCTTGATGATCATGAAATCGAGAATAACTGGCCAGCCAAGGCGGATGCCGATCGGTGGACCAACAAGTATCCGGCTGCGATCAAGGCCTATCAGATTTACCAAGCGTCCCATTCTCCGGCTGCTCCCTTGAATCAGGCCGGCACCTATTTGGACCGCGATCCCGATAAATTCTGGTATACCTTTTCCCGTGGCCCGGCGGATTTCTTTGTGATGGATGTGCGTACCGAGCGGGTTCTAAGCCGCTGGCCCTGGCAGCGCAAGATGATCAGCGAGGTGCAGGAGCAGGCGTTTGTCGAATGGCTAGATCGTGATCCTGATCGCATCAAGGTTTTGGTGACCTCCGTTGTTATGTTTCCTGAACAACGCCGTCCCTTTCAGGGTAAGGATGCCTGGGAAGGCTTTCGTCATCAGCGCCAGCGCTTGTTGTCGGCCATGGCAAAAAGCGCGAGCCAAAAACTGGTGGTGCTCAGCGGTGATGTGCATGCCTCTCTGTACGCTAGCCTGACCTTGAATGGGGGCAAGAAGGTGCACAGTTGGACCTGTTCGGGGTTGTTTTGGCCCACCGCGCTATTCGCGTTTCGTTGGTATCGTCCAATGATTCGGGTGCCGGGGTTGCTGTATAGCGGTTGGGGACGGCCCTTAGGGCATGTCAGCGTGCCGGGGGAGGTTTTCAGCAACAATGCGTTTTCGGTGGTGTCATTTGATGACAAGGGGGCTCAGTTTGCTCTGTTCGATCGCCGAAACCGGGCAGTACCGGAGGCAAGTCGAACTATCGAGTGGTAACGCAGGCTGTGTTGGGCAGAAATACCTGCCCTTTGCGTTATATGGCGAAAAGCTTACAGGGATTGGCGTTTTTTTACCTTATTAGCGTTGGCTGATTTGCCTAAAGTGGATCTCGCAAGGACGCGATGGAACACGGATGTTCGATTTCGACCCGGTACAGCTTACGTCCGCCACCCCCAAATGGCGGGCGTCTTTTTTTCTCCCTTTGATTGCCCGCAGCAGAACCTCGATAATGCATCGCTTCATTGCAGGAGTCGGTCATGTCTGAGCAAGTAGAACAGCGGGAAATCCTCAAAGCTAAACTCAACCACGAAACCGCAAAAGCTAGCTGGAAAGAGCTGCAGCCCTTCTTTGCCCGTGGCCAGACGATCTATGTGGCGCCAGAGTTAGATCTGATTGAGGTCGCGCTGGCATTTTCAGAAGATCAGGCAGAACTGATTGCTCTGTGGCGTGACAAGACGCAGGTTGACAAGGTGAGCGATGAGCAGGCACAAGCCTGGTTCGCCGAAGACAAAGCTCTGTGGACCGTGGTGCTGCCGCCATGGGTGTTAGTGCAGCAGGAATCGATGCAGTAGTTTCTCGCCTCTTTTCTCCTCCTTTCTTCTAAGGTCTTTTAGGCCTTGCCGTCTGCCCCTGTGGCCGCTATTAGCGGGCGGCCACGCCGTTTCGTTTAATTAGGCCGGGGCGTTTGTCGAGTATGACGGCGCTCTCAGATTGGCATTCCTTAAAGAATGAGCGGAGAGCTTGAGCGTGGTTCTACGACATGAAAAGCCAGGCTGGCATTCATTGCTACCGGGGGTATAGAGTGAGCGAAAAGGCCTGTGCGTGTGCCCGGCGGGCCTAGGAGAGCTTGAAGGTCGTGGTTGGCCACGTGCTTCGGTTTTACTCGATACGTTTCGTAGTATAAGGACGCCGGAGGTTTTGATGCAGTATGAGGTCGCTCAACGCGAAGCGCTATTGCAGGCCCAGCTGGAAGGGCTGGTGACGGCTCACATCGGCGCTGATCAACAGTCTCTTTTTCGCAGTTTTCTCACTGCCTATTATGAAATGAGCAGCCTTGCTGCACTGACCGCTCGCTCCCCTGAGGCGCTTTTTCAAATCGCCCAGCAGCACTGGTTGATGACACTCCAACGCCACCCCGGCGAAACCCTTATCCACTTGAAACCCCCTTGCCACCCCGGTGGGCTTGCTGCACTACGCACTGTTACCGATGATGTGCCGTTCTTGGTGGATTCCGTGGCTATGGCCGTGCGTGATGCGGGTACGGCTATTGACTGGACTGTGCATCCGGTGATTCAGATGCGCCGCGATGCCCATGGGCATCTCACCCAGGTGGTTGGTGTCGGTGACGGTGAGCAGCCCGCTGAATCCATGATCTATGTGGAATTCGAACCGCTGGGCGAGGATAAGGATTACGCCAACTTGCAGGCTATTCTTGAACGTGTGCTCGATGACTTGCGTGTGGTGGTGGAAGATTTCGAGCCCATGCTCAATAACCTTAGCGCGACCCAGGCTAATTTATCGGCCAGTTATCCTAATCGAGACCAACAGGAGCTACAGGAAGCAAAAGAGTTTATTGAATGGTTGTCTGAAGAGCACTTTACCTTTCTTGGTTATGCCCGCTCTGAAGCAAAAGATATGGAGGGGGGCATCCAGTTGCACCTGGATAATGCTGCAGGGCTTGGTCTGGCCCGCCCGAATAGCCCCTATGCCAATGCGGATGAATTTATTGCACCGAATGAAGAAATGGCCAAATACATCCGCCATGGTCGCCTAGTGGTTGTCACCAAAGCCAATGTGCGTTCGCATATTCATCATCCTCACTACATGGATGTGGTTTCGGTAAAACGTTTGGCTGCAGACGGTTGCGTTGAAGGCACCGACCGCTATATCGGTTTGCTTTCCCTTGATGCCTATATCAACCGGCCCCGGGATATTCCATTGATTCGCCGCAAGGTGAATTACGTGCTGGAGCGTTCTCGTTTGCCAGGTCGCTCGCACTCCGGCAAGCACCTGCGCGACATTATTTACCAACTGCCCCGTGATGAATTATTTCAGTGTAGCGAGCAAGAGCTGTATGACATTTGCATGGGTATTCGTGCCCTGCGTGATCGTCACCATTTGCGGGTTTTCGTGCGTCGAGACCGTTACGGACGTTTTTATTCCTGCATGATTTACCTAAGCCGCGAGCGTTATTCCCCGGAACTGCGCGACAAGGTGACGGCTGAGCTGATGACATTGTGTAATGGCCGCTCGGTGGAACGTACGGTGGATTTTCTCCGTGAAGGGCTGGCTCGGATTCATTGTATTGTGCGCATCCCTCAGGGCATGCAGCTGGCAATGAACGATAACCAGGTAGAGGAGCGGTTGATCGAGATCACCCGCTCTTGGTCTGATCAGCTAGGGGAAGTGTTACGCAAAACCAGTGACCAGAATGACGAGTGCGAGGAGATGGGCCCCCGGGCCGGTGACGGTGCTACGTTGGCGTTGCAGTATAGAGAAGCCTTTCCTTTAAGTTATCGGGAAGCCTACAGCGCTGTGGAAGCTGCCGCAGACTTGCAGTACTTGATTCAGCTGAGAGCGGACCAGCCTGTGTTGCCCTGTTTGACTGTTTCCGATGCGGATGGTGCGGCGTGTCCAACCAGTTTGCGCCTGTACAGTTTGAATAATCCCATTGAATTATCCGCTGTGCTGCCGGCGCTGGAGAATTTTGGCCTGCGAGTCGTGCGCCAGAACCCCACCCAGGTGACTCCTCGCGGCGGTGAGCCCCGCTGGATTCAGGTTTTTGATGTGCAAGTCAACGGGGACTGCTGTTTGGGGCCGGTGCAACAGAAACGTTATTTCGAACAGGCTTTTCTGCAATGTTGGAATGGCGATACCGAAAATGACGGTCTTAATCGACTGGTGTTGCTGGCAGGGCTAAATGCCCGCCAAGTGGTGTGTTTGCGTACGCTGACAAAATACCTGATTCAAACAGGATTACCCTTCTCTCAAAATTACATGGAGGAGTTACTGGCGGAACATGCACGCATTGCCCATTTATTGGTGCAGCTTTTTGAGAACCGTTTTGACCCGCAGTTAAGCGATAGTCGCCGTGAGCATGAAGGAGTGAAACTGTCACAGAGCTTGGCCCAAGAACTGGACAGCGTAGTTTCACTGGATGCAGACCGAGTATTGCGGGCGTTTTTGAGCGTGGTGAGAGCAGGGCTGCGTACTAACTTCTATCAGCGAACGGCAGGAGGCAACGACAAATCTTATGTCAGCCTCAAGCTCGACCCAACGAAAGTTTCCGAGTTGCCGCCACCGCTGCCTATGTACGAAACCTTTGTCTATTCGCCCACCATGGAAGGTATTCATTTGCGTGGTGGGCCTGTGGCCCGTGGCGGCCTGCGTTGGTCCGACCGCCGTGAGGATTTCCGCACCGAAGTGCTGGGCCTAGTCAAAGCTCAGATGGTTAAGAACGCTATTATCGTGCCGGTGGGTGCCAAGGGTGGCTTTGTAGTGAAAGGCGGCACGCCCAGTGACCGGGAGGCGTGGCAGCAGCAAGGCATCGCCTGTTACAAAGATTTCATTCGCGGGCTTCTGGATATCACCGACAACCGCGAGGGCGATACGATCGTGGCGCCGAATCAGGTGGTTCGTCATGACGTAGATGACCCCTATTTGGTGGTGGCCGCAGATAAAGGCACTGCGACGTTCTCGGATATCGCCAATGGCCTGGCTGACGATTACGGTTTCTGGCTGGGCGATGCGTTTGCTTCAGGTGGCAGTGCGGGTTACGACCACAAGCAAATGGGTATTACTGCTCGCGGTGCTTGGGAAAGCGTAAAACGCCACTTTCGCGAACAGGGCAAGGATATTCAGGCTGAGCCTTTCACTGTGGTTGGCATTGGTGACATGGGTGGGGACGTGTTCGGCAACGGTATGTTGCTATCAGACCAGATTCAGCTAGTTGCCGCGTTCAATCACCTGCATATTTTCATCGACCCAAGCCCGGACCCGGCCGCTACTTTTGTCGAACGACAACGCCTGTTTACAACCAAAGGTGCCACTTGGGATGACTTCGATCGCGAGGCTATGTCTGAAGGGGGGGGCGTCTGGTCGCGCCGTGCCAAGAGTATTGAGCTCAGTGAGCGGGCTTGCGAGGCGTTGGGGATTACTGAGCGCACGCTGACGCCTGCGGAATTGATTACGGCGATTCTCAAGGCGCCGGTGGAGCTGCTCTGGAATGGCGGTATCGGCACTTATGTGAAGGGTAGTAATGAAAGCCATGGCCAAGTGGGCGACAGAGCCAACGATGCCATTCGTATAAACGGCAAGGATCTACGCTGCCAGGTTGTGGGTGAGGGTGGCAACCTGGGGCTCACTCAGCTGGGCCGTATTGAGTTTGCTCTCAAAGGTGGCCGCATTAATACCGACGCCATCGATAATTCCGCCGGCGTGCACAGCTCGGATCGGGAAGTGAATATCAAGATTCCATTGAACCAGCGTCTGCGCGATGGGCGCCTGGATCGGGATACCCGCGACCCTTTACTGGTGCGCATGACCGACGATGTAGCCGATGCCGTATTGCGTGACAATTACGTGCAAAGCTTGGCGCTCAGCCTGTTGGAATATAACGCTGCGTCGCGGCTGGATGAACATGCTAACCATCTGCGGACACTAGAGCGCCAGGTGATGCTGGTGCGTGCGGTGGAATTTTTGCCAGATGATGAAGGGTTAAGTGAGCGCCGTACCCGAGGTAAAGGGCTGACTCGCCCGGAGCTGTCGGTGCTGTTGTCCTATACGAAGAATGCCTTGTTCGATGCCTTGCTAGCATCGGATGTGCCTGACGATGCCTTTTTTGATCAAGATGTGCTGCATTACTTCCCGCGGGAACTGGTGGAGTCGTTTGGTGATGATCTTCTTAATCACGGTTTGCGCCGGGAGTTGATCGCCACCGTGCTGGCTAATGCAGTGGTTAATCGCGTGGGCTTTGCTTTTGTTCATCGTTACGCAGATGAGCATGGTTTGTCATTGCATCGGCTGGTGAAGGCCTATGTCATGGCTCATGCCGTTTTTGACGGGGACCTTTATTGGGCGCCGGTGGATGAGCTGGATGGGCGGGTGGATAGTCAGGTGCAATTACGGCTTTATGGTCGCGTAATCGGGCTGATGAAGCACGTGACCACTTGGCTGATTCATTACAAGTGGGGGCGCCGTCCGGTGGCGGAAGCTGTGGCCCGTTACCGGCAGGCCATTGCTGAACTGGAAAGTATGTTGCCCGAGGTGCTGCCGGGCAGTTACCGGCAGGAATGGGATCAGGCTGTGGAGGGCATGAAAGACGATGGCGTGCCCGAGAAAGAAGCGAAAATGCTAGCCAATACCATGGTGCTAGGCTGTGCTCTGGATATTGTAGAGCTTGCCTCTCAGGCTCAGGTGCCGTTGAAACTTGCAGCGCAAGTGTACTTCTTCGTCGGCGATAAACTGCATATTTTGTGGCTATTGTCATCGATTATCGATCTGTCTGTTCAGGATCGCTGGCAAGCCTTGGCCCGGGCTAATCTACGAGAAGACTCTTACCGTTTGCATCGGCAAGTGGCCGCTAAAGTACTGGAGTGCGCAGGCGAGACAGCGGCGGCAAGATTTGCTGCTTGGGAGGAGAAGTCGCGCCAAAAAGTAGCCTTTGGCGTACATCGCTTGCAAAGCCTGCAAGCGGAAGGCCCCTACGACTTTATGACGCTGGCGGTGGGTGTGCGCGAGCTGCGTAAGTTGCGCAGTTTGTAGGCCTTTTGTCGAGGAACGCACGGATTGCACTTGAGTTGGTAGGCCTCTGCATATACTGTACAAAAAGACAGTACATGCAGAGGTGAAGTGTATGCGTGCAATGAATAGGGGAACCCTCAGCCAGCGACCAGGGCGTTTTGCCGTCAGTCATTCTGAATCTAATAGTCCGCCTGTGAATCGGCCCACTCGCTATCACCGTGAGAAAGCCAGCAGCATTATCATGACCAACCGCAGCCCGGACCTGCCTTTTGAGCAGAGTATCAACCCTTATCGGGGGTGTGAGCACGGTTGCATCTACTGCTATGCGCGTCCCAATCATGCCTATGTGGACCTATCCCCCGGCCAGGATTTTGAGAGCGAAATTTTCTGTAAGGACAATGCCCCCGAAGTGCTGCGCGATAGTTTGCGTAAGGCAAGCTACCGTTGCCGGCCGATTGTACTGGGTTCCGTGACCGACCCTTACCAGCCCATTGAGCGTGAGCGACGCATTACGCGCGAGTTGATGCAGGTGCTGGTGGATTGTCAGCACCCTTTCAGCCTGATTACCAAAAGCACCTTAGTGCTGCGAGATTTAGACTTGATTGCGCCCATGGCGCGGGCAGGGCGTGCTTGCGTCGCTGTCTCGGTTACCACGTTGGATAACCGCCTTAAGGGCCAGCTGGAGCCTCGCGCCAGCGGGGGAAAGGAACGACTTAAAGTGGTGCGCGAACTGAGCCGAGCCGGCGTACCGGTGACGGTATTGGTGGCGCCGGTGATTCCTTTTATTAATGATCACGAACTGGAAGATATTGTTCATCAGGTGGCCATGGCCGGTGCCCAGCAGGCGAGCTATGTGGTGCTGCGCTTGCCCCACGAAGTGGGGCCGTTGTGGCAGCAATGGCTAGAGGAGCACTATCCAGACCGTGCGGATAAGGTCATGTCCGTGATGCGGGATCTACACGGCGGAGCGATTTACGATAGCCGTTGGCATCACCGTCAGAGTGGGCAAGGTGCTTGGTCACACTTACTCCGTCAGCGTTTTGATTCCGCCTGTCGCAGTGCTGGGCTGGCCGCGCGCGAATCGCTGTCGCTGGATACCAGTGGGTTTGTGCCGCCGGGGCCCCATGGGCAGTTGAGCCTGTGGGGCACGGTTTAGTTGGCTAGGGTTCTTTATTTTTCCGATGGGTTTAGTCAAAAGGCGTATTTCAGCGATTGGTAAATTTTGCGAGCCGGCGCTGTAGTACGGGCTCGATATGGTTCAGGTAACGGTGACTGTGTTGATGGATTTGACTTGGCGGTTGGTGCCGCAATTGAATGCGGTTAATCAAGGTGTGGAAGTCGGCAGGGAGGGGTGTTTTCCTCATCAATGTGGCGTCTATTACGGCGTTCCAGAGCGGCTCATTCCTTGCTCTTCAAGGCGTATACCATGCGAACCGATGCGGGGTTAGTAAGGCGTTGGCCGGGCGCTATCGCACCATCATGCTTCCCCGGTTAAGCAACGTGCTGATGGTCTGGCTCGGCAAGCTCGCACGCCGTATGATTAAGCACCGACTGGCTGGATTGTTACAGGCGTGAATTCTTGTCCCTTTCAACGTGCCCGCTCCCCGGAACAGAAAGCGGAGCGGCGTGCACAAATTCTTGAGGCGGCGGCGATGTTCTTTGCTGAACAACGGTTCGACGCCATTAGTTTGGCGGCGATTGCTCGCCAGTCCGGTGTTACCAAAGCTGCGCTATACCGGTATTTCCCCTCCAAAGAAGCCCTTTTTTTGGCGCTCTATCTAAATGAGCTGGATGATATGGTGGTGGCGCCATTAGCTCAGGGGGAGCCGCTGTGGGCGGCAATCAGTGAGTTGTTAATCGGGCGGCCTTTATTTTGCCGCTTAACCTCTATTCTGCATACCGTGTTGGAGCACAATTTGGATGAACCCCAGGCACGGGAGTTCAAGCAGGCCTTATTGGCCCAGTTTGTCCATTTAGCCGGACGGTTAGAGAATGAATTTGGTTTGGAGGGGGATCAAGCAATTCGTTTCCTGATGCAAACCCAACAGTCGGTAATCGGTTGTTGGGCGGTGAGTCAGCCTGCGCCGGTTGTAGCTGCCGTGATTGACGCTCCACCGCTGGATGTATTTCAGGTGGTGTTCGCTGATGCCCTACGAAGCCAGTTACGTGCGTTGCAGGCTGCGCTATGACGGTAAGGCCTGCTTATGAGTGAGTGGTTGGGCACGGATTGTTTGTATGACGCGGCGCAGGAGCCGCTAGCATTGCTGCTGCTGGCACATGGGGCTGGGGCCGCCATGGACAGTGATTTTATGAATGCTATGGCTGCGGCGTTGGCTTCACAGTCCGTGGCCGTGCTGCGTTTTGAATTCCCGTATATGCAACGGCGGCGCTACGAACAGCGCCAATTTCCACCGGACCGAGCACCCAAACTGCTGAGCGCCTTTGCCGCGCGCGTTGAGCAAGCACACTCCTTGGCCGGTGAGTTGTGTGGTGCGGTTAATGAATCACTACCACTGTGGATCGGTGGCAAGTCCATGGGGGGGCGAATGGCTTCTATGCTGGCAGCCGAGGGTGCGGATATCGATGGCGTGGTTGCGCTGGGGTATCCTTTTCATCCGGTTGGCAAACCCGAGAAAACACGGATTGCCCATCTGCCAGATCTGGCGGTGCCTATGTTGATTTGCCAGGGCGAGCGGGACCCCTTTGGTAAGCCGGATGAGGTGGCAGGCTATGGTTTGTCAGAGCAGGTGCACATGCACTGGCTGCCGGTTGGGGATCATGATTTTAAACCGCTCAAACGCAGTGGGTTAAAACAGCAGGATTTGATTCAAGAATCCGCGAGGGCGTCGGCGGCGTTTATGCTGAAGGGCGTGCCTGCCATTAAGCGTTAGGCGGCCCGCCCTAAACCTGATGTTGTGTCAGGCAGGTGATGCGTTTGCCGGCCTGGTTGTACCATGACTATCGGGGTTTTCTCTTTTTCCTGCGCTGTATTCAGCGGTTCTCTGGGCGGTTTTACTTCTGTGATTTTTCACTGATCCACAGATTAATGGTGCCTTCTACCACTACGGTGCCATCGTCCCGTGTGGCTTTAACCGTGACAGGCAGGTTGCCGGGTTTCCAGTCTTCCGGGTTGGCTTCGGCGGTGGCGGTGATGTCGGTGGTGGCTTTGGCGGTGTAGGTCACGTCCATGCCTTTGGGAATCCACCGTAAATGCTTGGGTACAGAGGCTTCCGCCATGGCGCCCATGGCGCACTCCATCGCATTGCAGATAGCGATGACGTGAACGGTTTGGATGTGGTTTTCCACCCCTTTACGCTTCTTGAATGTGACCTTGCAGAAATTAGGGCGCAGTTCAGCGATGGTCGGGGTGATGGTCGCGAAGTAAGGGGCTTTTCGGCTGAATACCATAGAGAAAATCTTGCGCCCGGCCGGCAGTTTTAAGGCTTTTTCGTACAGGTTTAGCAGGTAGTTATTACTCATGGGACGGGCTCCTGAAATCAATGAGCTCATTCTCCACAGCCGCGGCGGTGTAGCAATGGGTTTGGGGCGCCATTGCCCGGCCCAACTGTTACCATAGTGTCAAAATTTTAATCTCAGCGGAGAGAACGGCGTGAAAGTTACACAGGCGTTGAAGGGCAGCAGCTGGAAGACCAAAGCGTTGGTGATTCTGGCTGGCTTCTATTTATTGTACGTGTTGCTGGGCTTTTTTGTTGCTCCCGGCTTGGTGCGCGATAACGCCCGAGATGCCCTTGCTGAATTGACTGGCCGTGAGGTGGTGATTAGCGAGGTAAAAATTAATCCGCTGGCGTTGAGTGCCACGGTGAACGGTTTCGCTATCAACGATGAGCAAACGCAAGTCTTATTGGGTTTTAACCAGCTTTATGTGAATTTCGAGGTTTCGTCGTTGTTCCGTTGGCGCTGGCATTTCAAGCAAATCGGTGTTGAGGGGCTGAACGTTAGAGCTCAGCGTAACCCTGGGTCGGTTTTTAATTTCGACGACATCATCGCCCATATGGAAACGCAACAGGCAGACAGTGACCCAAAAGTGGAACCCGTCTCTGATGCGGAGTCGTCGTTGCCGAACATCTCCGTAGATGAGTTGTCGCTCAGTCACGGAGAACTGCGTTATACCGAAGCTACGGGCAAGGAACCCCACCAGCTAATTTTGCCTGTGGCGTTCACGGTGACAAACTTTTCCACGGTTGCAAAAGGGGAAGACCAGAATGGTTACGCTATTCATTTAGAGGGGCCAGAGGGTGGCGCTTTTGATTGGAATGGCCATTTTGCGTTTTCACCGTTTCTGGCCCATGGCCATCTAAGCATAGAAAAAGTTGACCTGGTGTCGCTGGCTAAACTGGCCGAGGGCGAGGTGAGATTCACGGTGCCCTCCGGCGAACTGGATTTGCAAACGGACTACCTGTTCAGTACTGAACAGGGGCCGCGGGTGATGGTCAATAATGGTGAGCTCACATTGCGGGATTTGCAGATCCAGAAGCCTGGTGAGCAAGCGCCGAGCGTTGAGGTGCCAGCGTTGACCGTGACAGGTATTTCCGTGGATAGCGCCAAGAAAGAGATACAGCTGCCTAACGTTGCCTTGGAGCAGCCTCAAGTGAATGCGGTACTGGCGGAAGATGGGTTGGATCTCGCCACATTGTTCCTGCCAGTGGATCCGCAAGAGGCGGAGCAACGCAAGCAAGATGTGAAAGAAAAGGCCCAAGAGGCGGCTGAGCGTATTGCCGAGGCTGAGACGGTCTGGGTTACTCGGCTGGATAATTTGGCAATAGAAGGGAATACCTTGCGCCTCACGGACCGGACCCTGAACCCGGCGCAAACAATGACGCTTACCGACGGTGGCCTGACCCTGAGCAACCTTATTATAGGTGAAGAGGCCACGTTTACCTGGCAAGGCAAGGCAACCCTTCAGGAGCAAGGCTCGTTGACTCATTCCGGTGAGGGTCAATTGGCGCCGTTGTCGATCAGTGCGAAGGGGGCGTTGACTGCTTTGCCCTTGGCGCCGTTGTCCCCGTGGCTGGAGCGCGAGGCACCACTGAAAATGACCAGTGGGCAGCTTAGCGTGGATTTGCAGTCCACGGTGAAAGGTGACACGCCAGATATTACGGTGAATGGCAGTGCTGGCGTGATTAACCTTAACCTGCAGGAGGGCGGCCGTCCCTTGATTAAGGTGAATAAAGGGCAGGTTAAAAATGTGTCATTGGCGACCGCAACCCAGCAGGTTCGCGTGGGAGAGATCCTGCTCACCGGTATAGATATGCTGCACCGGGTGGATGCTCAAGGCCGCGATGTGGCATCGCGCATCCAGGCCGGTATGCCGGCGCCGGCGTCCTCGGGCGGTTCTCCTTCTGCATCGTCATCGTCCAAGCCCTGGCAGGTAACGGTAGATAAACTCCGTTTAGTGGGCAGCCAAGTGCGCCATGAAGATTTATCGCTGAGCCCCCATTTTCGCATTGGGCTATATCAACTGGCGGGCACGGTGAGTAACTTGGATACCCGTTCTGGGCGCACTGCCAACGTGAATCTGAGTGCGCAAGTTGATCGGTATGCGCCCTTCTCTGTTAAGGGCCGGCTGTCTTCGGAGCCGTTCTCCACGGACATGCAGGTGTCTCTGCATAACTATGAAATGACGAGCCTTTCGCCTTACACCGGCCTGTACTTGGGATACTTGGTAGAGAAGGGGCAGTTGGGGGTGGATACCGAGGTCAGCGTTGAGAAAAATCACCTCAATAGCGCTGCCGATATTCTTGCGGATCAGTTTTATTTGGGTGAAAAAGTCGCCAGTGAGAACGCGGTGAGAGCGCCGGTGAAACTGGGCTTGTCTGTTCTGCGCAGTCGTTCCGGTGAAATTACCCTGCCGGTGAAAATGTCCGGGGATCTGGATGATCCCAGTTTTAGTGTCAGTGGCATGATCTTGAAGGTGCTGACTAATATTGTGGTCAAAGCGGCTACGGCACCGTTTTCTGTACTGGCCGGCTTGGCCGGTGGCGAGAATTTGGAAACCATCGCCTTCGAGCCGGGCAGTGCGCAGGCCGGTGTGCAAACAACCGGTTCTTTGCAGGCACTGGCCAAGGTGCTAACGGAGAAGCCGCATTTACATATTGGGCTGGTTGGGACCACCAATGCAGAAGACCGTGCCGCTATTGCCGGGCGGGCCATTGCTGAGGATGTGGCGGGTGATGATTGGCTGGGTATTGATGCGGCCGTGCAGGAAAAGAAATGGCGCCGTAAGCTGATTCGCCGTTACGAGTCTGGCTCTGATCGCGATGTGGAAACCTTGATCAGTGCCCCTTTGCCTGAAGATGACGAACAGCGCGATAGCTTGCTGGCGCGCAGTGCCTGGGATGCCATGCTCGCTACAGAGATTGAGTTAGTGGACCAGGAGCAATTGATAGCGCTGGCGCGGTTACGTTCGGAAAACGCTAAGGCGAGGCTGGTGAAACAGTTTAATATTGAGCCGTCTCGCCTGTACCTGAGCGACGCTAAAGTTGACGGTGCGGTGTCTGGCTTGACGCTGACGCTGGAAAAATAATCGGTGGCATTAATCTGGGAAACAGAACAGGACGAGGTGCGCTACGAAGTACGCCGTGCCGGGCAGACTTTGCGGCTGTTTGCTAACGGCGTCCAGCATTCGGAGTTTCATCCTAAGCGTCTGCTGACAGGCAGTGTGTGGGATTTGTTGTGGCTGCCGGCGCTGTTACACGAACCTGCCCGGTTTCGTCGGGTGCTGGTATTGGGGCTTGGTGGCGGTTCATTGATCCCACCGATCCGCAAACTGCTGAATCCGGATGTGTTGATGGCGGTGGAATTGGACGGTGTCCACCTTCAAGTGGCTCGCGAGGTGTTCGGCATCGACGCATTTGGGGTGGAGACTTGGCAGGGGGATGCGCAGCAGTGGTTACGGGAGTATCAGGGCGAGCCTTTCGATCTAATTATTGAAGATCTGTTTGCCCCGAGCAATGAACAGGTGAGCCGGGCGGTGCCCGCCGATGCGGGCTGGCAGGCGTGTCTGCGCAACAATCTGTCGGAGCATGGCACTTTGGTCATGAATTTTGGTGACTGGCAGGAATACCGTGACAGTTCAGCCTCGGGCCGTCGTGCCATGAAAAGTTTCGCCAGCCGCTTTCGCTTATCCTGCAGTGATTGCCACAATGCGGTGATTGCTTTCACTCGTGAGCCCGCACGCAGTATTCACCTGCGGCGGCGCATTGCGGTAACCCCGGCGCTGAGCCATGCGAAAGCGGCGGCGCGGCTGGATTACCACATCCGCCAACTGGACTGATTCGGCTTTACGATCAGTCCTGGTCCAGCATGCTCAAGGAATAGAGCTCGTCATTCTCGTCACTGGTTAGCAGCTGTTTACTGCGTGCTTGGTCATCGTGCATACCCACAAATAAAGCACGATAGGTGAGCACTGCCTGGACATAATCCCGGGTTTCGCGGAAAGGAATGGACTCGATCCATACATCGGCGGGCACGCCGTCTTCCGCATTTTCCAACCAGCGGTTCACCCGGCTGGGGCCTGCATTATAAGCCGCTAGAGCCAACACACGGTTATCGCTGAAATCGTCAAGGAGTTCCGCTAAGTAACGGCTACCAAGGGCGATATTGGTGTGTTTGTCTTGCAGGGTTTTGCTGGTGGGCGTGCCCATCTCGGCGTCTTTTGCCACCTTGCGGGCGGTGGCCGGCATCAATTGCATGAGCCCCATGGCGCCCACCGGTGAGCGGGCCTGAGGATTGAAGGCGCTCTCGCGACGGGCCACGGCCATAGAGAGCCAGGGATCCAAGCCGTGGGGTTTGGCTTGCTCTTCAAATAATGACAGATACGCGGGTGGGAAGCGCCAGGCCAGTGTATTCCAGGCCTTGGCCTGGATAGAGGCCTGCACAGACAGGTCGTACCATTTTTGAGCCAATGCGTAGTCTGCCAGATCGGCAATTTGTGCCTTATTGCTATGCCACATCAACCACATCCACTCTTTGTGCGCCAGGTAAGGCTCATTCAGCTCCCGTAGCATGCGGATACGGGTGATGGCAGGCGGTGGGGTGAAAGTGGCTGAGGAGCGGTGCTCCTGTTCGGAGAAGCGATACGGTTCACCCAGCCGGTCTGCGGCCAGGAAGGCAAAGAAATTGCGTTGCTGGGCGGCTTGTTGATACAGCTCACGGGCTTGATCTGGCCGATCGGTGCTTTCTAACGCACGGGCACGCCAGTATAACCAGCGCGAATCATTACGATCTTCCTCGGGTAGGCGCATAACCCATTCATCTAGCGCGTCCCAGTCTTGTTCAATTACAGTGCGACGAGCCCGCTGTGTCACCAGCGAGGTGTCGGGATGATTGGCTAACCAGTTATCCAACCATTGGCGGTTGCTTTCCACTCCGCGGATAGTGGAGTACCAGGCTATCCGGCTGCCAGCCCGCTCCCGTAGTGTTTTGTCTGTTAGGCCCTGTTGACGGCTTTGGGTATCGAACCATTTGCGCGCCGCTTGAGTATCTTTATACGCCCAGCGCCGTAAGCCGGCGGACAGCAGTGTCTGGCGTTGAGTGTCAGGAAGGCTGCGAGGCACCTCGGTCACGTTGTGGGGGCTTTGGTAGAGCTTTTGCAGCCATTGGCTGGCGCTGGTGTAGTCGCTGTCTGCTAGCATTTTGTCTAAGTAGCGCATTAGTCCGGGATTATTAGCATCAAAGGCAAGCTGTTGACGTTCCCAGATCTGTCGGCCACCGATGACTCCGGCCTCTCGAGCGGCGTTGAACAGCGGGTCGCAATTGTTAGGCCGGGACTGGCCGGTGGCCCACAGATCTTTGGCGGCTTGCAGGGCGGTTTTGTCACCGGTTTGCCATTGTGCTTGATGGTAATAGCAACGCAGGGCTATGCCACTGGGAGCTTTGTCGCTAATGGCTAGCAGCGCTTGCCATTTTTCTGCCTTGCCGTAAGCGACAATGGCTAGTTGCCGAATATCCTTGGGTAGCGGCGAATCCGGGTATTGTTCAGCGTACTGGATTACTTTGTCCGCGCTGAGTTGGGGCAAAGCTGCGCGCAGTTTGTGGAAGTCCAGGTAGGCCTGCAGAGGGTGCTGATCACCCAGAGCCTGTTGCTGCCGGGAAAGCGTTTCCCAGTCATCGTTGCGTGCTGCGTCCAGAGCTTGATGGAAGTTGCCGCTATCCGTAGCGCCAACAACCAACGAAGAAAACAGACAGCAGGCAAACAGTGCAACGCGAGTTAATGGCGCAGTGCGACCCATTTGTGCCTCCACATCGTTGGAATGAATGGGGCAATTCTACCGGGCTGACTGTGCGCTTGGCGTGGTGATTATGTAAAACTTGAGGAGAATTCTCGTTATGGCGCAGCGTGGGGAAGATGTTGTTGGCCGCCCCCTTATCCGCCGCTGTGCGATATGCTCTATACTGCCGCCGCAGTTGACTTGAGCCGGAGCCCATGGAAAACACAACACAATTATTGCTGCGACAGTCCGATGCCCTTGCCGGGCGTAATGTGCTGGTGGTTGACGCTAATGACCCCGCACTGAAAACCCTATCGGTGGATGCCACGGTGCATGTGCATGCGGATGACTACACCATCGGGGCGCAACAGTGGGCGCCAGCACCCACTGTGCCCGCAGGCACTGACCTGCTGGTGCTGCCGTTGTCGAAGTCGCTTGATCGGTTACGATTTCTGCTCAACTGGTTAGCCGGCGAGATCGCCGAACCCACGGAGCTGTGGTTAATTGGCCCGACAAAAGGGGGGATTAGGGGGGCGTTGAAGTATCTGGAGGCTCATGTGGATGGGACTATGCTGGAGGACAGTGCCCGGCACTGCAAACTCTATAGCGGTTTATTACAACCTGGCGAAAAGCAGTCCTTGAACGCCTGGGGAACCGTGCTTGAGGTGGCGGATCAGGAAGCGGTGAGTTATCCGGGGGTGTTCAGCCATGGCCGTTTGGATGAGGGCAGTGCTCTGCTGCTGCAAGCCATGGAGGGACACAACCTGGGTAAGCCCGGCAAAGTTATTGATATGGGGTGTGGGGCAGGGGTTATCAGCGTTTGGTTGGCTCGTCATGGCTGGCAGGTTCAGGGTGTGGATGTGAGCGCCAGTGCCGTAACAGCCAGCACTGAAAGCTTGGCACGCAATGGCCTGCAAGGCCGGATCATGGGGGGGGATTTGTTTTCCCCCATTCAGGGGCGGGTAGATATGGTGGTCACCAACCCACCATTCCACGATCGCCGTCAGCGTACTACCGATATTACCCGCCGGCTAATTGCTGAGGCGCCCACCTATCTCAAGCCGGGTGGCGTGCTGTGGTTGGTTGCTAATCGTGAGCTGCCCTATGTGCAGTGGTTGGATGATGCTTTCAGTCATGTGCAGGTAGCCAGCGAGACCACCCGTTTCCGTGTCTACCGGGCGGTATTGTCGTGAGATTACACGCTGGCAGTTACAGCATGCGTTCCTGGGCCATCCAGGCGATGCAGTTTTCCAGCATGGTGGCCAAGGGGACCTGATCATCAAACCCCAGTTGCGCTACGGCTTTTCTTCCATCGGCGTGGACCCGGCTGGTAACCAGTGCGACTTTTTCCGGGGTCAGGCTGGGTTCGTTACCGGTGAACAGGCTGCCGATGGGGTAGAGCTGGCCCGCCAGTTTGAGTAGTGCCGGGGGGACGGTGCGCCGTGGAGCCTTGCGCCCCAGTTGCTCAGCAATGGTCTGTACTAAGGTCAGGAAGCTGGCTTCCACTCCGGCAAGAATATAGCGTTCGCCACAGACGCCATGCTTCAGGGCTGCAATGTGGGCCCGCGCCACTTCTTCCACTGCACAGAAGTTTCCACCGCCAGGCGGAACCCCGGGGAGTTTGCCGTCGTTAATCATGCGAATCATCTGCGACCAGTTGTGGGTGTCGCCGGCGCCAATGATGCCGCAGGGGTTCATAATTACAGCGTCCAGCCCTTGGCGAATGCCATTTTCCACCTCCTTTTCAGCCAGAAACTTGGTGCGGTTGTAGCCGATCCAGTCATTGGCGGCATTGGAAGGGGTCTGCTCGTTGATGGGGGTGTCTTGAATGCCCCAGGCGGAAATGGAGGAGGTATGAATAAAGCGACCGGCCACATTTTTCAGGGCGGCGCTAACCATGGCTTGGGTGCCGACGACGTTGTCCCTGTATTGTTGTGCATTACCTCGGCGCCACAGGCTGGTGTTGCCCGCCACGTGAAAAACCGCATCGGGTGCAGCGGGCATGACCAGAGCCAGTTCGGTGGCATTGTCTAGCGGTGCCTGAACGACGGATACCCCCTTTTTGGCATGCAAGGCACTGGCATCACTATTGGGACGCACTAGGGCAACCACTTCCCACTGTTTGTCGAGAAGCTGGTCGATAATATGCCCACCGAGGAATCCTCGGCCCCCACTGATAAATGCCACGGGCATGTCAATATCCTTCTTTTGCTGATGTACATTTGTTGTTTTGTCTTTGTTCTTCTATACGCATAGACGTGAACGCTGGCAACTGCTTTGTTTGTCTGCTTTCATGCTTTTGAAAGCGCTGTTTGCGCAAAACACAAGATTGTTCTTCAGTGCTGGTCAAGCCAGCGGCTTTTGACTATATTGCCGTTTCGCCTTTGCGGGTGTAGTTCAATGGTAGAACGGCAGCTTCCCAAGCTGCATACGAGAGTTCGATTCTCTTCACCCGCTCCAGACATAAAAAAACCGCCTTCAGGCGGTTTTTTTATGTCTGGAGCATTCTTGGTTGATTCTGGGCGAGCTCTCGCTCGCGATCCGGTGAAGTAATTATCATTATAGCGGGCAGGACAGATAGCGGCTGTCGAGCTGGAAAAGCGCATGGATTTCGTATTCTGCTCCCAATGTATTAGCGGCATTGCTCGCCTGCACGATACAAGGGTAGCAGTGCGCCCAGGCACAGGGTTTCACCAGTGGCTGGGGTGATGAGGGGGCGGTTACGGTGTTGTTGCCGGCGATAAAGGCATTTTGCTGCGGTTCGTACAACACATAGCCTAAGAGTTCGGCTCTGAGAGGAAGGCCCATTTCATCCAGAAAATCGTACATCCAGCGGTGATGATTATCGGTATGCATCGATTGGTTCTCTAGTATTTTCCCAACACGTTACGCCAGCCGTTGCAGAGGGTGGATAGTAGTTGTTTGGTATTTTTGTCGGTTTTTGTGAGCCATTGCTGTGTGATGTAACGCTGAATGCGGTTTGCTTTTCCTTGTACTGTACATATGATCAGTATTTGTTATGCTTTACCGATTGCTTGTTTGCGGTGTATTGCCATGTCTTCCCTGCCTTTTTTCAGTGAACCTGTTTCTGCCGGATTTCCGTCCCCGGCCCAGGGATATCTGGATGAGCATCTTGATCTGAACCGATTGTGTATTCGCCATCCGGCGTCCACGTTCTTGTTACGGGTAGAGGGCGACTCCATGGTGGATGCCGGTATTTATTCCGGTGACATCCTAATTGTGGATCGCTCTCTGGAGGCGGTGGCGGGCGACGTGGTGGTGGCGTCGCTGGAAGGCGAGTTCACAGTAAAGGAGTTGCAGTTGCTTCCGGTGCCCATGCTCAAACCGAGAAATGCGGCTTATGCGCCGATTCTGATTGGAGAGGAAGGGCTGGATTTGTTCGGCGTGGTCACGTTTTCCCTGCACACCTTGCGCGGTGGTAGGCGTTTGCCCGCGGGTGAGTAACGGTTATGTTTGCGCTGGTTGATTGCAATAGCTTCTATGCCGCTTGTGAGCGTCTGTTTCGCCCGGACCTGCAGGGCAGGCCGGTGGTGGTGCTGTCGAATAATGATGGCTGCATTGTGGCTGGGTCTGCGGAAGCCAAAGCGTTGGGGGTGAAAACCGGGATGCCGCTGTTCCAGGCCCACGACTTGATCCGTGGGCACAAAGTGGCGGTGTTTTCTTCCAATTATGCCCTGTATGGGGATATTTCCCAGCGGGTGATGGCGACCTTGGAAACCCTGGCACCTCGGGTAGAAGCCTATTCCATTGATGAGGCGTTTCTGGATGTGTCGTTGATGAAAACGGCTGAACTACAGCCCCTGGCCCTGCAGATTCGCGCACGTATTGATCGCTGGGTGGGCGTGCCGGTGTGTGTGGGGGTTGCGCCCACTAAGGTGTTGGCCAAGTTAGCCAACCATGCGGCCAAGCGTTATCCGGCCACGGGCGGCGTGGTGGTGCTCAGCGATCCCTTGCGGCGCGACAAATTGTTGTCGTTAACCCCGATTTCCCAGGTATGGGGGGTCGGGCGGCGGTTACGTGGGCGCTTTGAGGCGCTGGGCATCAACACGGCGCTGGATCTGGCCCGGGCCGATGTCGGGATGATCCGCCAGCGTTTTTCCGTGGTGCAGGAACGGTTGGTGTGGGAGCTGAACGGGGAGCCTTGCTTGTCTTTAGACACCCAGCCTTCGCCCCGTCAGCAAGTGATTTATTCCCGTTCTTTTGGTGAGCCGGTGGCGGCATTGCCGCCGTTGCGCCAGGCACTGAGTGATTTTGTTTCCCGGGCCATGGAGTCTCTGCGTAAGGAGGGGCTATATGCCGGCCGGGTGACGGTGTATTTGCGCACCGCCCCCATGGGCAAACCACAGCAGTTGTTCCCGGATACGCTCAGTGCCGTGTTGTCGCCAGCCACGGCAGATACCCGCTTGGTGGTGCGTCAGGCGCAGGCGTTGCTAGCGCAGTTATGGCGGCCGGGCTATCGCTATGGCAAGGCGGGCGTGATTCTCACGGATCTGCGCGGGCGTGATCAGGTGCAGTGCGGATTATTTGCCGAGCAGAAACCCGCAGAGCAGGAGGCTGGCCGGCGCGGGGAAGCGTTAATGGCCGTCATGGATAGCATCAACCAGAGTGGCGTGGGCAAGGTGTGGTTGGCGGGGCGGGGAATGCAGGGGAATCAGCACAGTACCTGGGCCATGCGCAGGGCGCATCTGTCTCCGGCCTATACTAGCCGCTGGTCTGATTTGCCGGTGGTGCGTTAGGCCTTGTGCCTTGTGCCTTGTGATTGGCGTTTGACTTCAGTTCGGATAAGCAGGGTAAGAGCGCCGCACGGTGAACCGGTTTGATCTGGCGATGGCGGGCTTTGTTCGGTGCGCTCCATGCGACGATGGCATGCGCGCTCTAAAAATCACCTTGCTGACTAGCTGCCCCCCGCTGGCCACGTTCAGGGCCAGCGGGGTTGTTATTAATAATGGCGCACACGGTGAAACAAGCACGGCTTCTAGTTGTTGCTGCCGTGCCGAGGCTCACTGGTTAGCTATCGAGGTCATGTTTACTCGGTCCAGCATGCGTTCTTCAATGCGGTCCAGGCGTGCGCGGCAGTCGCGGAAGGTGCGGCTTATGCATGTGGTGTTGGCAACCATGTCGAGTTTTGGCCAGGTCGCTTGTTCACCTTTGCGGATATAGGTTTGCACATCTTGCAGTGTGGGGTTGTTCAGAATCCGCAGGGCATTGAGTGGTTGGCGGGGAGGGATCATGTTGATGTCACCAATGTATTTCTGCGTCACCATACTTTTTGCCTTGTCGATAATTAGCCCAAGGTCGTTGGAGGCTACCTGGTGCTGTACCAGTTGTAGGCCATAGCGCAGGTTCATGGATACGTTGCGCAAAGCCCAATCGCCCAGTGTGCTCAGGGAGCTGTCGGTGTTTTCGTTGCGCGACAGGAAGGGCACGATGTGGGGGTTGGTTTGGCTGACGATGGAGTGGTTGACGCCATAGAGGCGTGCCAGCCGGCGGATGGGAAGATCGTCAACAATGGAGCCATCGACGAATTTGCGCCCAGGAATGTAGGGTACGCGCTCACCATCGATGTTCTTCGCCCACAGGGAAACCGGCGGGTAGATGCTGGGAATAGCGCAGGAAGCCAGCGAGGCCTTGCGGATCAGCACGTTGGGGGAGGTGCGCCAGTTCAGCAGGCGCGCACGTTGGTTACGATCATAGGGGCTGACGGTAATATTGATTTCGCGCCCGGTGTGCCGATAGGCCTCTTCAAAGGTCATGTCGGAGATATTTTCTTCCAGGCAGGCTTCCAGGTGGTCGCCATCGAGTACCGGCGTGCCGCGCACCAGGCCCTTCCAGCCCAGCACCTTGAACGCTTCCAGATAGATGTTTTCCGGCTCCAGTTTTACTTTTAACTCTTCATCATTATGGGTGCCGACAACCGAAGCAATGATGCTGCCAGCACTGGAACCGGATATTACTGAGGGCAGCAAATTTTGTTTCCACAGGCAGCGGGCCACACCAATATGGAATAGGCCCAGCGCGGCACCGCCGGATAACATCAGGCAGCTTTGTCCGAAGGCTTGGCCGGTGGTTTCAAAGAAATCGAGTTTTTCTTTCAGCCCGAATTCCTTGAAGTTGCTATCACACAGGTAATTCAGCGCGGTGGAAACTTCGCTCAGATAGTTTTCGATGAGGCGTTTAGTACCCACGCGGCTGTGTTGATAAAGGCGAGGGTTGGAAATGTTGCCTAAGTTGCCATGCAGGCCTTCGTGCAAATGGAAAACCAGCTTATTCACATCGTTTCGCTCGCGGGCCTGACGAATCTGCCAGAGCCGATTACGAATTAATTCATAGTCGTAGTAGGGCGAGCGGTCTACTTCTTTCCATCTGTCCGCGCCGGAAAGGCGGTCGTGTTCCTGGCTGGCTTCATACCATTCATCGTAGGTAGTCGCCTTGTCGATGGCGCGTTCGAGCTGTTTGAGGGTGCCTTTCATTGAGGCTCTCCACCATGAGTTGTTGTCATTGACTGATGTCAGTATAGACAGGGGTGGGGGCAAGATTTAAGGGCTTGTAGGATAAAAAGTACTGAGGGGTACATAATAACGCCCGCAACTATGAGTTTATTTGCGTATTTTTGGGCGTGTTTCGATACTGCCCTGGGGTCATGGTGGTATGGCGTTTGAAGCTGCGCTGAAAAGAACGAATATCGGAATAACCTAGGGCTGCGGCAATGTCGGCCTGGGGCAAGCTGGTGGTGGTGAGCAGGTGCCGTGCCTGTTGCAGGCGCACGGAATCAAGCAGCTTTTGCCAGCTTTGCTGTTCGTCGGCTAGCCGGCGGTGCAGGGTACGAACGTTCATGCCTAACCGTTCGGCGACGGTTTCCTTGCGCGGCAGGGAGTGGCCAATGGCGTCTTGGATGCATTGCTTCACTCGTTGGCTGAGGTTGGTATCTACGCCTAGCTGATTCAGCTGCTGGATGGCGTGGGCTTCCAGAGTGGAGAGCAACAGCGGGTCTGGTTGGCGGATGGGTTGCTGGAGTAACTGTGGCGGCCCCACCAAAGCAGAACAGGGTTGTTCGAACAGCACATCACAAAGAAATACGCGCCGGTATTCGTCCACTTGGGCGGCCGGGGGCGTGGGGTGTTCCAGCCAGACTTGATCCGGTGCCAACTGGTCGTTGCCAGTGAGCCAGCGGGCATAACGCACCCAGGAGCCAAGCACGTTATCAATCAGGTGTTGGCGCGCTGGTTGTTCTCGGTACAGGCAATCCCAGCGAATCGCGGCCTGATGGGCATCAAGGGTGGTTTGCGTGGTGCCCATGTCGCCTACCAGCTTTTCATACAAACTGACTTTCGACAGGGCTTGCTGGAGTGTGCTGGCGCTCATGGCAATGTAGCCCATGACATTATAAGAGCCAGGTTGCACGAATTCGGAGGTATGTAAACCGAACAGCGGGTCGCCGGATTGCTCGATAAGAGCGTGCAGTAAGGTCTGGAAATGCTGACCATGGATGCGGGTATCCGGCTTCTGGATATGCGCTGGGTCCAGATTGGCGTGTTGCAGTGCGGCAATCGTATCCAGCCCACGGGCGTCTGCGTGGGCCAGGTATTGTTGCAGTGCAGCGCTACAAATCTGGCCCAATGCGTCCATGACGATGCCTGATCAGTCTAGTTCAAAAGTGATTTGTACCTGAGCGGAAATTTCCGTTTCGCCTGGGCGGTAACTTTCCGCTGCGCCGCTATCCTTGGCCCGCGCCATCATCATTACAGGCTGCGGAGAGTTAATACCCTGGGCCTGAATTTGAAAGGCTTCGCCCAGATCGCGGTCCGCAGCTTCGGCAAGAATTTCCGCCCGCTCGCGAGCATCCTCCACCGCTTTTTCCAACGCTTTTTTAGCCAGTTTGTCGCGGTTGCTCACTTGAGCACCAGCGGGCCGGATGTTACGCACCCCTTGCTCGGCCAGTCCTTCCAGCAGTTCAGCATAGGTTTCAAGGCCATCTACCTGGAAACTCACCTCGCGGCTGATCTGGTGGCCGACTAATTTGCGCTCGGGTTGATACTGCCACTGGGGAGTGATGCGCATGGTGCTGGCAGTGACGGACTTTTCTTCAATATCCAGGTCGTCTGCCAAGTCCAGCATATTGCTGACTGCATCATCCACCTGGTCTTTCATCTCGGCCATGTCATCGCCATTCTGGCTGGCGGTGGCAATGACCATGAAACGATCGGGTTGGGCACTGATTGCGCCGTTACCGGATACGGTAATACTGTCGCGGGCGCTATTGACGGTGGTGTTATCACAACCAGACAAGGCCAGTGTGCCGGCGATCAATAGGGTCGCAGCGGATATAGCTTTCATGACATCTCCTTGTGCTGCCGTGCAAGCGGCAAAGCTCTATTTTGCTTATCGGTCAAGTTTACGCAACTTATGCTGCGCAAACCGCTTGAATTAATGGTTCCCTCTTTAAAAAAGGGCACCCTTGGTTGTTAGTCCGTTAGCCCCTATCATCGCAGCTCGTGAAGCAGAGGCAATCGGTGAGTACGGTCATGAGTACAGCCATGAATGAAAAGGAACAACGCATTCGACAACAGCTGGGCGATTTTATCCCCGATGATCTGGGTGTCAGCTTGGATCATGTGAGTGCTGTTAGTGCGTTTCAGGTGAGCGATGTGTCGGTGTCGGCCACGGTGACGTTGGGGTTCCCTTGCGAGAGTATTCGCGGGGCCTTGATTGATGCCCTTCATGCGCATATGGCGCCGGTGCTTGAGACGCGCTCGCTGTCATTGAACGTGAAAAGCCATATTGTGCCGCACCGGGCACAAAGTAGCCTGCCGGCTCGGGATCAGGTTGCTAATATTATTGCGGTGGCGTCCGGTAAGGGCGGGGTGGGCAAATCCACTTCGGCGGTGAATCTGGCGTTAGCTTTGCAGGCAGAGGGAGCCCGGGTGGGCTTGCTTGATGCGGATGTGTTTGGGCCTAGTCAGCCGTTGATGTTGGGGTTGCCCGACGGTACTCGACCGCAACTGCTGGAAGGTAAATTCTTTGTGCCGGTGGATGCCTACGGTTTGCAAACCATGTCTATGGGCTACCTGACGACCCAGCAGACGCCAGTGGTGTGGCGTGGGCCGAAAGCCAGCGGCGCGTTGGTGCAGATGATGGAGCAGACCCGCTGGCATGAACTAGACTATTTGTTAGTGGATTTGCCTCCGGGTACCGGGGATATTCAGCTGACCCTGGCGCAAAAAATTCCTGTGGCCGGTGCTGTGGTGATTACCACGCCCCAGGACATTGCTTTACTGGATGCCATTAAGGGGGTGGAAATGTTCCGCAAGGTGGATATCCGGGTGTTGGGGATTGTTGAAAATATGGCAATGCATGTGTGTAGCCAGTGCGGGCACCAGGAGGCCATCTTTGGTGAGGGCGGTGGCAGCAAAATGGCGGCGCAGTACGGTACTGAATTACTGGCCGCACTGCCGTTGTCGCTACGCATCCGCGAACAAGCGGACAAAGGCGAGCCGGTGGTGCATGCCTTTCCCGACAGTGAGGAAGCGGCGCTTTACCGTGTGGCGGCGCGGCGCCTGGCGGCTCGCTTGTCACTGACTGAGGCGGGAAACCGAGCGTTTCCAAATATCGTGCAGCATTGAGAAGGCAAGGCGCAACGCAAGACCGTGGTCAATCGTAGGCATAGGGGCCAAGCTGCAATGTGAGCGATAGGGTTCTGCACGTGCAGCCTAACTGACCGTCGCGCAACTTCTTGCCCGTTGTTGCTTGTCGCTTGTAGCGTGCCACCTATACCATTGGCCGCTTGAACGCTAACTACTCTGGAACATTGAGGCGTAAATGACTATTAAATCGGATCGCTGGATTTCCCGCATGGCCGCAGAGAAAGGCATGATTGAGCCATTTCAGCCTGGGCAGGTTCGTGCGGATGAGAACGGTGAAAAACTGATCTCTTATGGCGTGTCCAGCTATGGCTACGACGTGCGCTGTGCCGATGAGTTCAAAGTGTTTACCAATATCCATTCGGCCACGGTGGACCCCAAAGCGTTTGATGAGCGCAGCTTTGTGGATGTGAAAGGGGAGTATTGCATTATTCCGCCGAACTCTTTTGCGTTGGCACGCACGGTGGAGTATTTCCGTATCCCTCGCAATGTGTTGACCATTTGCTTGGGAAAATCCACCTATGCCCGATGCGGCATTATCGTTAACGTCACTCCGCTGGAGCCTGAGTGGGAAGGGCACGTAACACTGGAATTCTCCAACACCACGACGCTGCCCGCAAAAATCTATGCCCACGAAGGGGTGGCGCAGATGCTGTTTTTCGAATCCGATGAGGTGTGTGAAACCTCTTATATGGACCGAGGGGGTAAATACCAGGGACAACGTGGCGTTACCCTGCCGCGCGCTTAATCAGCGAGTGCTGATTGCGGCTTCGGGCCGTTGTAGTCGATCATGATCATGTCGGCTTTCAACAGGGTACTTTCAATGTGTTTCGCCTGGACGACCATATAATCGAGCTGCGGTGCTACCCAGAATAGGGTGCGCCGTTTCTCTTTGCTGTCTCCGGTGCGTTTCTTTTCCACGAGTAGGGTGTCCAGCTTGCCCAGCGGCGTTTTCAGCATTTCTCGGTCGATCACTTCGAAATGATGTTCGCGAACCTTATCGCCGTAGGCGCTGGTTACCGAATAGGATTTGTCGCCGGTGGCGAACACGCAGCGTCCTCGTAACAAGATGGTTAGCTCGTCTAGGGTATCGGCGGGGATGTCTTGGCTTTCCTTATCGTCTTCCGATTCATTGTGCACCCTTGGTGGGTTCCACTGGAAATCCATGTGATGAAAGCGCTTTTGACCAAAGCCCTTGAATTCATGCACGTATCGGGTAGTACGAGGCTGGCAGTCCCGCCAGTGAAAGTAACTTTCTTCTGTATTACTGAGCAGAAACGATTTTGCCTTGAGCTGCATATGGTAATAATCGTCGCCTTCTGCGGGCTCAAGTACTAGCTCGGCTTTTACGGGCGTGGGTAACTTGTTCACATAAATGCGAAATTCAGCAGAAAATGGAGCAAGAGGCTCGTTCGCTATAGCCAGGCTACTAACGAGCATCAGTAGGACGGAGATTAACCGCACGTTCAGAGTCCTTCCAATGATTGCAGGGTCATCAGGTGTTCGCCATCGTCGTTCTTCTGCATTAGTTGCACCAGCGTATAGTCATGATCTGGCGCGAACCACATGTAAGTTTGTCGCTCGCTGTTCTTGCCCCGTTGTCGTTGTACTTTTAGGGTTTCCACTCGGCCACCATCAATGGTGAGAGTCTCCCGGCCGACTACGGTGTAGTGGTGGGTTTTTTGGGCGCGCTCGTCGGCCACCTGCAGTTCTACCTCGTTGGCGCCGTCGCGCAGTTCACATTGCAGGGCGAGGGAGACAGAAAGCTCGTCGGTGGCGTTGTTGCTCACATCGTAGCTACGCATGGGTTTGTCGGTGCGCTCGCTGGCGACCACGCCGGTTTGGCGGTCGATATGCAGTTTGGCTTCTTTTACTTTGCCCAAGCCTCTGCGCTTATAGCCATAATAATTGCTTAGCGGGGTACACCCCTGCCAGTTAAACAGGGCGGTTTCGCGGATTTCGCCGAGCCAGTTTTTGGCGTGGACTTCCATTTTCCAGAGTCCGTTCTGCATTTGTCTGAGAGAGCGATGAGCCTCAATGCTGAAGGGTATCCCTTCGCTTTTCAGGCGGTAATCCAGATTAAAGGGGGACGGCGTTTGCTCTGCGCTGGCGACGGAAGAGAACGTCAGGCTCACCAGCATAATACTGGCGAGAATAAGTGGGTTAAGTGAGGATATAACCCTGTGTAGGGAGGGGCTTGCCATCCAGTAACACTCCGTTGTCGGTCAGTTCCAGTCTATTTTGTGCACGCCATTGCAACACCTGAGGATAGAGCCGGTGTTCGCGTTGTTGTACACGTTTGGACAGGGAATCAACGGTATCGTTCGTTTGTACCGAAATGGGGGCCTGTGCAATCAGAGGGCCGCCATCCAGTTCTTCGGTGACAAAATGAATGGAGCAGCCATGTTCGCTATCGCCGGCTTCCAGGGCACGAGCATGCGTATTTAACCCCCGATACTTGGGCAGCAGCGAGGGATGGATGTTGATTAAGCGCCCGGCGTAATGGCGTACAAAAACACTGGAGAGAATACGCATAAAGCCGGCCAGCACTACGGTGTCTGGAGCATACGGGGTGAGCAGGTCGATCATGGCCTGGTCGAACTCTTCCCTGCTCGGGTAGTCACGGTGATCCAGAGTGGCGGTGGGAATTCCCGCCTGGGACGCTCGCTCCAAGCCTGCCGCGTTGGCTCGATTGGAGAATACCACGGCAATCTCGACATCGAGACTGCCGTGTTCACGGGCATCCATGATTGCTTGCAGGTTGGTGCCTGAGCCGCTAATCAATACCGCTAGCCGGTGAGTCACGCTGACAGCCCGTCCAGAACGACGTCGGGCTGGCCGTCGCCTGCCTGAATTTCACCGATCAAGAAGGCGCTTTCACCTTCTGCTTCCAGCAGGGCGAGAGCGTCATCAACGTGGCTGGCTGGTACCGCAATAACCATGCCCACGCCGCAGTTAAAGGTCCGGTACATTTCGAAGGCGGGCACTTGCCCTTCCTGCTGAAGCCACTGGAACACTGCGGGGAACTCCCAGCTTTTAGTGTCGATTACAGCACGGGTGTTGTCCGGCAGAACTCGGGGGAGGTTTTCTGGCAGGCCGCCGCCGGTAATGTGAGCCATGGCATGGACCGGTACTTGCTCAATCAATTTGAGCAAGGATTTAACGTAAATCCGTGTGGGTTCGAGCAGGTGTTCAATCAGTGGCTTGCCGTCCAGATCGATGTCAGTTTCAGCCTGAGCCATGATCCGACGAATCAGAGAGTAGCCGTTGGAATGAGGGCCAGAGGCGCCAAGACCAATCAGCTTGTCGCCGGCTTCTACCTTGCTGCCATCCAGCACGCCATCCTTTTCCACCACGCCGACACAGAAGCCCGCCAAGTCATAGTCCTCGCCTTCATACATGCCGGGCATTTCCGCGGTTTCGCCGCCGATCAAGGCACAGCCTGCCAGCTCGCAGCCCTCGCCAATACCGGTTACTACGCTGGTGGCAATCTCTACATCCAGTTTGCCGGTGGCGTAGTAATCCAGGAAGAACAGGGGTTCTGCTCCGCCTACGATGAGGTCATTGACGCACATGGCGACTAGGTCGACGCCGACTTTCTCGTGGCGATTGTGATCGATGGCCAGTCGCAGTTTGGTGCCGACGCCATCGGTGCCAGCAACCAGAACGGGGTTTTTGTACCTGGTGGGTAGCTCGCACAAGGCGCCGAAACCACCAAGACCGCCGAGGACTTCCGGGCGACGGGTCCGCTTGGCAACAGGGGCGATGCGTTTAACCAGCTCGTTACCGGCGTCGATGTCGACGCCTGCGTCACGGTACGTCAGTGGCCGTTTCTGTTCGGTCATGGGGAGCTCCGGATTGGTGAAGGCGCGTATTCTAGCAACCGGTCAGCCTACTGGGGAACCTCTGCTTTGCAGCTTGGGTGGGTAAAGCACGTTTTCATCAGGGTCCAAAGCTCTATTGTTCCTCAATTTACCTTGTAATTGACCGTAAACGGATTCGCGTGGGTTTGATGAATAGGTGATAATAGCGCGCTTGAATTTTCGGTTGGAATGAGCGCCCATGCGTTGGATTGGATTGTTGGCTGTGTTGTTGGGGTGGAGCGTGCTCGCGCAGGCGCAATCACTGGACACGGTGCAGGTACCGGTGGATGGCCGTGGCGAAGCACAACGGCAGGATGCGTTGGCGCAGGGTCTGGAGCAGATGTTGGTGCGGCTGAGCGGGCAGCGTGATGTGCTCGATGAGAGCGTAGCTAGCGAGGCAGCGACGCAGTTGGATCGTTGGGTGACTCGCTACGATTACAGTACTCTAGAGGACGGTCGCAGTGCCTTGCAGGCCCGCTACGATGTGAATGGCCTGATGGCCTTCATGGCAGACAGGGGGGCTTCGGTATGGAGCATGCCCCGCTCACGGGTGCTGCTCTGGCTGGTGGATCAGAGCGCAGGCCGTGGTGAAATGGTGGTGGAAGACCATCCGCTGTACGCACATCTAATCGCTGAAGCCCAGCGCCGTGGGCTGACTCTGGTTATCCCCGAGTGGGACAATCAAGATCAGGAGCGCCTGAATGTGGCTGACGTCCGTGGCCGTTTCGATCAGCAGTTACATGATGCCTCCAGTCGTTATCCCCATGAATTAATTGCCGCTGCGGTGCTTTATCAGGGGGAACCGGCCACAGTGAATTGGCGGGTATTGAAGGACAAGACGGTCCTAGAAGAGGGCAGGGAAAAGACCGCGAACAGCGAGGATGCGGTGACGGCTTTGATCGATAACGTCACCGACCAGTTGGCCGAGCGCTATGGCGTGAAAGGCGAGATGACGGATCTGCGCACGTTGCTGGTGGTGGATGAGGTTGATCAGCTCCAGGACTGGTTTGCGCTGCAGCAATTTCTGGGAGGCCTGAGCGGGATGCGCCGCGCCTCACTGGAGCAAGTGTCTGCGACTACGCTGACCTTTAGGCTGGATTTCAGTGCCAGTGATGAGCAGCTACGCAATTTGCTCGAGCTGTCTCCTCGGTTGCAGGCCTGTCCAGATGCTGTCGTGTCTGGCCCCCAATGGCATTATTGCTGGCGTTGAACCCATGAGCGCGCAACTTCCTTTGGCCCTGCAGCTCCGTGAGGGTAACGCTCTGGATAATTTCCAGTCGGGCCCGAACGGCGCTGCCGTGGCCGGATTATATGAGGCGGTGCAGGGGGCTGATCGGCAGGCCTTTTTCTGGGCGGGTGACGGGCAGGGGAAAAGCCATTTGCTAGAAGGCGCGGTGCGTCTGGCTCAACACAATGGCTTGGATGCCTGCCTGTTGCCCGCCCGTGAGATTATTCCACTAGTGCCTGAGGTGCTGGAATCCATGGAGCAGTTTGGGCTACTGGCCATTGATGATTGCCAGTTGTTCGCCGGCCTGCCTGCCTGGGAGGAGGCTCTGTTTCATCTTTATAATCGGTTGATGTCCTTGGGGGGGCGGCTGTTGGTTACCGCCAATGCGTCGCCTGCAGCCATGGGGCTAATGTTGCCCGATCTGGCCACTCGCTTGGCGGCAGGGCCTGTTTATCGGTTGATGTCTCTTGAAGATGATGACTTGCAGGCGTTATTACAGGAGAGGGCCAAGGCGAGGGGATTGCGACTAGAGCCGGAAGTTGCTCATTATATTGTATTGCGTAGCGAGCGCTCTGCGGGTGCTTTAATGGCTCTGCTGGCAAAACTCGATCGCTTGGCCTTGGCGCAGCAGCGCCCTGTCACTATTCCTTTTGTTAAGTATGCGTTGGGCTGGTGAAACGATGGCTTAAGGCGCTTGTAAAGAATTCCTTCCTTACTTGATTTTGAGCGGCGGGTTTCGACCCCTACGACGAGGTGAAGAGGGGGCTCTTTTGAGGGCATTCCGGTTGCCCTTCGAGATGTATCCCTTCAGCGAACGGCAATAACCCGTGCCTGCATTGGCGGCCCCTGCGGGCTCCAATGATGGCTTTCGCGCTTATTTTATTTATGCCTTATCTTCTTACTATACTTCGGTTTTAGACCCACTCCGGTGCCTTGTGCTTGCTGACCGCTAACGGTCTGTAATCATTTATACTCGGGGGGCAAGCCGTTAAGGAGAGGTGAATGGATATCAGTGCTGGTTGGGGCCTTGTTGTCATTGGTAGTGGCCCTGCGGGAGAGGCGGCTGCCATGCAGGCCGCCAAAAAAGATTTGAAAGTAGCCATTATTGAAGAGCAGTCGTCACTGGGTGGGAATTGTACCCATTGGGGCACTATTCCCTCCAAGGCTCTGCGTCATCAGGTGCGGCAGGTGATTCGTACCCAGCGTAACCCTTTGCTGCGGGGGATTCTCAAGCCCCGAGAAATTCGCTGGCAGGACTTGATTGCCCGTACCCGGGAAGTGATTGATTCACAGGTTCAAGTTAGAACAGACTTTTACGTGCGTAACCGAGTCACCGTGTTTGCCGGTCGCGGAGAAATTCTTTCACCAAATGAGGTTCGGGTAGACGATCACGAGGGCCGCCAGCACTTACTCAAAACGGATAATATTTTGGTGGCTACCGGTTCTCGACCTTATCACCCGGAGGATGTGGATTTTTCCCATCCGCGTATCTATGACTCGGACACCATTTTGACCATGGACCATACGCCACGGCATATCCTAATTTATGGTGCTGGGGTGATCGGTTCGGAATATGCCTGCATCTTTACAGGGCTGGGTATCCGGGTGGACTTGGTGAACTCTCGCGAGCACTTGCTGGATTTTTTGGATACAGAAATTTCCGATGCACTCAGTTATCACCTGCGTGAGCAAGGCTGTACCATTCGCCAAGGAGAACACTATAAGCGGGTGACGGCCGATGACGATGGTGTAACCCTGGAGCTGGAATCCGGCAAAAAGCTGCGTGCGGATGCCTTGCTATGGTGCAACGGTCGTTCCGGTAATACACAGAATATTGGTCTGGAAAATGTGGACGTCAAAGCCAATGACCGTGGACAGCTTAAGGTTAACGAACGCTACCAGACCGAGACAGATAACCTCTATGCGGTGGGGGATGTGGTGGGTTGGCCGTCATTGGCCAGTGCATCCTATGACCAAGGGCGCTTTTGTGCGGCGGCCATCGCCGGCGATGAAGTCCGCCAGGTAACGGATGTGCCTACGGGCATTTACACCATTCCAGGGATCAGCAGTGTGGGGCGTACGGAACAGGAGCTGACCGAGGCCAAGGTGCCTTATGATGTGGGGCAGGCTTTTTTCAAGAATCTGGCTCGTGCGCAGATAACCGGTGAACGGGTAGGGATGCTGAAGATCCTGTTTCACCGAGAGACATTGGCGGTGCTGGGTATTCACTGTTTTGGTTATCAGGCCATGGAGATCGTCCATGTGGGGCAGGCCATCATGCGCCAGCCAGGTGAAAACAATACGCTGGAGTACTTTATTGATACCACCTTTAACTACCCGACTATGGCGGAAGCGTATCGGGTTGCGGCGATCAATGGGATAAACCGTATAAAAAGGTGACGTATCTACAAAGCGACAAAACGCGGTATGGTTTCTTCTGCTTCTCAAGGACGATCCCGCGTTTTGCACTTAACGGCGAGGCTGCTTAGCTCTGGCAATAACCTTTAATGTAAGTGTTGGTTTGTTACTTTTCTGTCAGCGTTGCTGTTTTCCGGCTTCGATAAAAAACTCCCGGTTATTCTGCCTTGCTTGACTGTTTTTGCGCACCAGCACTTGGGTAGCGCCGCTGCCACCACGGTTGGCTGGGGTGCTGTGGTAGGCTAGTACTAGGCGACTTTCTTCCAGCCAGTGCATCACATAGCTTTTCAGAAACCCGGGGCGCTCACTATGAAGACCCTTGCCGTGGCTGATCAAGACGGTCCGCATGCCATTGTTGTGGGCGTTTTCTAGAAACGCCTGGACCTGATTGCGTGCCTCCAGGAGGCGAACTCGGTGCAGGTCCAGTACATCCTGAGCATCATATTTACCCAAGCGTAATTTGCGATAAACGCCTTCCTGCACCCCATCTTTCTTCAGCCCAACGATGTCCAGAGGACCGATTTGTGGTACTAACTCAGGGACCGTTAGTGGGTTGTTGTCTTTACGGTCGTCAACGGCGGCGGCGCGGCGTAATTGTTCGCGGATAGAGTCTTTGCGATGGGGCGCACGTTCCTGAACTCGGTTGTCCGGTTTAATCGGCGTTACATCTGCCATTTCTCGGCGGAAAAGGTCATCATCGGAGGCCATGGAACTGTGCTCCATAAGTTTCATTTCGACTGATGTGTAATGGTACACAAAGCGGGCGGAAACTGGCAGTGAGAGGTTCTTTGGGAGGGGTGAGATGGAACGTCGACGATTTAGCCGGCCCAGGCTCCGGGTGAACGTGCAAGCGTGTACCGATCAGCGACCAATAGGGCATATCCTCAACATCACCGATCAAGGTGTTTGCTTAGTGGGAAAGGGTATGCCGCCCAAAACCTTACAATCCCTTGTGCTGAAGCTGCCTTTCAAACTCTCTGGGCTGCTCGAGCTGCATGTGGAGGCCGAACCGTTATGGCATCGTTATTTGGACAACGGCCATTGGCGGAGTGGATTTCGTCTTACTATGGATGATGATACGGCTATCATTTTGACTACGCTGGTGAGCCGTTATGGGGAATAGTGGAGTTTGCTCCGGTTGCCTATAGCAATATATCAGCAGCTGCGATGCCCTGTGCATCGCAGCTCTCTACCGTATAGCGCCACTATAGTGAATCCAGTGGGGAAGAATTAGTAAGCCTGTGGACGTTGGCGATCTGGGCGGTCATTGTCTTCATTTGTATCGTGCCTGTGACGTTTCGCCTCTCGCTGGCGGCGTTCACGCTCTGCACGTTTGTGTTCTTCTTCCCATTCATTTGGGTCGTAGTCATCAAATTGGCGACGACTCATGCTGCTACTCTCTATTCCAGCGTTAAAGAAGTTTCTCTAGTTGGAGGCCTGCTGCGTGTTTAACGCTGGAAGCCTGTGACTGGAATATATAGCACTAAAAAGTGTGGTGTAGAAGAGCAAAGGGCACCATTTATCGGTGCCCGCTCATGGCTGCAAGGCAGTGCCGGCATTAGTTGCCGTAAGTCTGATCCAGATAGTGAAGAATAGCTTCGGATTCGAACAGCTCTTCGCCGGTATTCGGATCTACCAGATAGGGAACGGCAATCCTTCCAGCCCGAGCCAGTAGGTCTATCCGGTTGCGTTGACTAGGGGAGTAGTCCATATCGAGAGACTTACGGACCACCGGTAACACCCAATCCTTCCACTGATCACGGCCGCACTGGCGCAGCAAGTAAGGGAGCTGCAATTCAGTCAATCGCTCGCGAACCAAACGGGCAAAGGGGCTGGCTTCGAACGAATACAGTTCCAGAGCTTGCTCCGGGGCGCGGCTGCTCCGGGTGCGAATGCCATGACCACCGCGGGGAGCGGAGGCGGCAATTGCGGCGGCTGTGCGTAGACGTAGCTGCCAACTTTTCGGGGCAGGACGGCCTCCATACTGCTGATAGAGATACTCGATAATGTCGGCAGATCCATAAAGGGCTTCGCCGGTATTGGGGTCCATCAAATAGGGGAATTGCTGCTTGCCGCCTAAGCGTTCTACCAGCGGTCGGTAACGGTCGCCCCCCTTAGGGCAGGGGAGGATCATTACGTCTATATCTAAATCAGTTAGCGCCTCGCGAACCAGCCGACAGAAAGGGCAACCCTCCATTTCATAGAGCTCCAGCGGCTCTTGCGGATGTTTGCTATGGCCTTTAGTGGCTATACCGCGCCCTTGTTGTAGCGTGGAAGATAATAGTGAACGAAAAACTTCTGTGCTGTGTGACATGGCGAGTACTCCTGAAACGAATTGCAGCGACATTAGCATGTGCAAGAAGCCATTCATTGGCCGTAGTGACGGGTGATTTACCAACGGCTTGCGGTCTTGCCCATTCCGCTCACAGCCCTTGTTAACTCATGTCATTGAGAGATCGGGGTGGCTGGGGCACTCTTGCCCACCTATACCGGGCAATACGCCCTTCATAACCCGTCAGCCCAATGCTGATACATGCCTGAGGCAAGAGGAAGGTTCCATGACCGAAGCCTATATCTATGATGCCATTCGTACTCCCCGTGGTCGGGGCAAGAAAGATGGCTCTTTGCATACGGTTAAGCCGCTGGATCTCGTAGTAGGCCTGATCGATGAAGTAAAAGATCGTTTTCCAAATATGGATACCAATAGCATTGATGATGTGCTGTTGGGTGTGGTGACTCCGGTCGGTGACCAGGGTGCCTGTATTGCCAAAACAGCAGCTCTGGCTGCTGGGTTGCCAGATACTGTAGCGGGTTTGCAGATGAACCGTTTCTGCGCCTCTGGCCTGGAAGCAGTGAATACCGGTGCCCAGAAAGTGGCCTCCGGTTGGGATGACCTGATTCTCGCCGGTGGTGTGGAATCCATGAGCCGTATCCCCATGGGCTCTGACGGTGGTGCCTGGGCAATGGACCCGATCACCAACTACAAGACTGGCTTTGTTCCCCAGGGGATTGGCGCGGATCTGATTGCCACTCTCGAAGGCTGGAGCCGCCGTGATGTGGACGAATTTGCTGCTGAGTCCCAGGCCCGTGCTGTGAATGCGTGGGAAAAGGGTTATTTCGATAAATCTGTGGTGCCGGTGAAAGACATTAACGGCATGACAGTGCTGGATCGTGACGAGCACGTTCGCGCGGGCACCACTGCTGATGCGCTGGCAGGCCTGAACCCGTCTTTCGCAATGATGGGCGAAATGGGCGGTTTTGATGCGGTTGCTTTGCAGAAGTATCACTGGGTGGAAAAGATTAACCACGTTCACCACGCAGGTAACTCCTCCGGTATCGTGGATGGTGCTTCTCTGCTGGTGCTGGGTAACGAAAAAGTGGGCAAGGACTTCGGCATGAAAGCCCGTGGCCGGATTGTCAGCACCGCGATCAGTGGTGCCGATCCCACCATCATGTTGACGGGCCCAGGTCCGGCGGCTAAGAAAGCGCTGGCGAAAGCCGGCTTGAAAGCCAGCGATATTGATCTGTGGGAAATCAACGAAGCCTTTGCGGCGGTCGCCATGCGCTTTATGAAAGACATGGACATCACCCCGGACGTTACCAACGTCAATGGTGGCTCCATCGCCATGGGCCACCCGTTGGGAGCTACTGGCGCCATGATTGTGGGTATTGCACTGGATGAACTCGAGCGCCGCGACAAGAAGTTCGCATTGTGCACCCTGTGTGTGGGCGGTGGCATGGGTATCGCTACCATCATCGAGCGTCTGTAAACCGCGTCGAACGATTTCGGAGTAAAGATATGAGTGAACAAACTGCTATTCGTTGGGAAAAAGACGCGGACAATATTGTCGTTCTGACCCTGGATGATCCCAACCAGTCCGCCAACACCATGAATGAGCTGTACGGCAAGTCCATGGCAGCGGTCGTTGAGCGTCTGGAGAAAGAAAAAGATGAAATTGCTGGGGTGATCATTACCTCTGCGAAAAAAACTTTCTTTGCCGGTGGCGACCTGCGTGACTTACTGAAGGCGCGTAAGGAAGATGGCCCGCAGTTTATGGCCGGAATGGCCCAGCTTAAAAGTCAGCTGCGTACGCTGGAAACACTCGGCAAGCCAGTGGTTGCGGCCATGAATGGCACGGCTTTGGGTGGTGGTTTGGAAATCGCCTTGGCCTGTCATCACCGCATTGCTATCAATGATAAATCTGCGCAGTTTGGTCTGCCTGAAGTATCCCTGGGCTTGCTGCCCGGTGGCGGTGGCGTGACTCGCGTGGTACGCATGCTGGGTATTCAGGATGGCCTGATGAAGGTGCTGATGCAGGGTCAGCGCATGAAAGCGGAGAAAGCGCAGAAGGTCGGGCTGATCGACGAGCTGGTAGCAGATCGTGACGAAATGATGGCCAAGGCTCGTGAGTGGATTAAGGCCAACCCGAAAGCCCAGCAACCCTGGGACCAGAAAGGTTACAAAATTCCCGGTGGTGACCCGAAGAACCCTAAGTTTGCGGCTAACTTGCCGGCTTTCCCAGCGAACCTGAAGAAACAACTGAAGGGCGCTAACTATCCGGCCCCGCTGGCAATCATGTCTGCGGCCATCGAAGGTGCGGCAGTAGATTTTGATAGCGCCGCTCTTATTGAAGGTCGTTATTTCCTTTCTTTGGTGACCAGTCAGGTTGCCAAGAACATGATTACCGCCTTCTTCTTCAACTTGCAGGCCATCAATGGTGGCGCGAGCCGTCCGGATGGGGTTGAAAAATTCCGTGCTGAGAAGGTCGGGGTTTTAGGTGCTGGCATGATGGGCGCAGGCGTGGCCTATGTAACGGCTCGCTCTGGTGCGCAGGTGGTGTTGAAGGATGTTTCCGCCGAGAATGCGGAAAAGGGTAAAGACTATTCCCGTAAGCTTCTCGACAAGGAAATCTCCAAGGGCAAGATGACCCAGGAGAAGAAAGAGGAAATCCTTGGACGTATTACCGCCACCGCCGATGCGAAAGACCTGGAAGGCGTGGATTTTGTGATTGAAGCTGTGTTCGAAAACACTGAGCTGAAGCACAAGGTTTTCCAGGAAATCGAAGACGTGGTTAATCCGGATGCGGTGTTGGGTTCTAACACCTCTTCGCTGCCGATCACTGGCTTGGCCCAGGGCGTTAAGAAGCAGAATAACTTCATTGGTATTCATTTCTTCAGCCCGGTGGACAAGATGCCGCTGGTGGAAATTATCTGCGGTAAAGATACTAGCCCGGAAGCGTTGGCCAAGACCTACGACTACTGCTTGCAGATCAAGAAAACCCCGATCGTGGTCAACGATGCCCGTGGCTTCTTCACCACCCGCGTCATTGGTACTTTCGTCAATGAAGGCATCGCTATGCTGGGTGAGGGCGTCAGTGCCCAGTCCATTGAGCAGGCGGCGATGCAGGCAGGCTATCCGGTGGGTACCCTTAACCTGATCGATGAAATCAACATGGAAACCGCACTGAAGATTGGTAATGCGGCCCGTGATGATGCCAAGCGTGAAGGGGTTGAGCCGCCGCCAGAGCATCCCGCTGAAGTGGTCATGAAAAAGATGGTCGAAGAGCTGGGCCGTCCAGGCAAGTTGCAAGGTAAAGGCTTTTACGAGTATCCAGAAAACGGCAAGAAGCACCTGTGGTCCGGTTTGGCTGATGCCTTCGGTGGCAGCAAAGATATGCCGTTCGAGGATATCAAAGAGCGAATGATGTTCATTGAGTCCATCGAAGCGGTGAAATGCTTTGACGAAGGTGTGATTGACTCAGTAGCGGATGCCAATATCGGTTCTATCTTTGGTATCGGCTTCCCGGCCTGGTCTGGTGGTGTGATGCAGTACATCAACCAGTACGAAGGCGGCCTGAGCGGCTTTGTTGCACGGGCTGAGGAACTGGCCAAGCTCTACGGTGAGCGTTTCACCCCGCCAGCTTCTCTGGTAGAAAAAGCGAAAAAAGGCGAAATCTACAAGTAACCCTTGAGATATCGTTCCATAAAAAAAGCCCGGCTTATCCAGCCGGGTTTTTTTTGTGTTAATTTATTCACAAGAGAAAACCGGTTGGTGTCTCAATCGGGAGGGAGGAGGAATGTTTGAAGTAAAGACCACGGGAGGAGATCAGCCGGCGGTGGGAGAAAGCTGAGTGCTGGGGTTTGTAGGGGTGAGCCTGCTGTAAAGCCAGGCGCGTAATACGCTGGGCCGTAAGGGTTTGGGCATCAAAGTATCGCCGCCCGCATCCACGCATTGTTGTAAACAGGCCTCACTGTTGTTTTTAGAAATAAATAGAATGGGGATAGCCGCATTGCCGTTGCGAACGTCTTGAGCCACGGTGAAACCGTCCAGTATGGGGAGTTCTACATCGAGGATCAGTAGACCAATGTCTCGCTGGTGATACAGGCGCAGTGCGGCCTCACCGTCTGCGGCCAACACATATCGGTGGCCTAGTTCTTCGATGATGCGACAGATGATAAGGCTGACAGCCTTGTTACTTTCAACGACAAGAACATTCATCACTAATTTTTATCGCAGACAGCGCAGGAGAACAAGTGTGGTGTTTATGTGAAGCTGCTTTTTCCGATCTGAAGTGCTTTTAACCCTCCAGACGGGGTAGACAGTATGTTAATTTCGGCCAGTTTCATTATGATTGACGCTCCCGGGCTCTTCAAAGCGGCAGGCCGGCAGATACTAGGCGTGCCGATAATAATGCTGACGGGTGCGATTTCGCTTAATGGCAGTGCCAAAGGTGTGAGGGTGGAGGTCGATGTACCATCGCAGAACGATCAATATTAATCGGGTGGTGAAGTTGTTACAGGGTGCGGCTCGTTCCGGTGCCAGCATTCCCGAGATTTTGGACCAGTGTAATATTCCACGGCAATTGCTGGATGATCCGGAGGGAACCATTGAGCGGGATACCTTTATCCGCATGATGCTGCTGATCATGACCCAGACTCAGGATGAGTTCCTGGGTTTTGGCCAGGGACGAAAATCCAAGCCCGGCACCTTCTCCATGATGGCCCATGCGGTGATCAACTGCCCGAACCTGGGCTCAGCGGTAGAGCGGGGGATTCGTTTCTACGACTTATTCGAACTGAGCTTGCAGTCGCGTATTGAGCGTGATGGCGATGTGGCGAAGTTAGTCGTGGAAGCCGATCCCAGGTTGGACTTCCGCGAAGTCATTATTGAGGCGTCGCTGTTTATTTGGCTGCGTTTTATGAGCTGGTTGGTGGGCAAAGCCATTGAACCTAAACTGGTGACGCTGGATTACTCCGATGTGCGTAATGGTGAGGAGCATCGATTCCTGTTCGATTGCCCTATTGAGTACCAAGCCGATGCCAATGAGGTGACGTTCCGGGCTGACTTCCTCGATTTGCCACTGGTACAAAATGATCTTTCTCTCTCCAAGTTTCTAAAAGAATCTTTGGCTCAGCTGTTTGACGGTAATATTCACAATGTGGGATTACCGGCCCAGATTCGCGCGATTATTTCTAACGAATACGGCAATAGCTTTCCGGATTTTACGGAAATTTGCGGCAAGTTGAACATGACCCCGCAAACCCTGCGGCGCCGGCTCAAAGAAGCCAACACTAGCTACCAGGAGATTAAGGATGCTATCCGTAAAGATGCGTCGGTCTATTATCTCTCCAAACCAGATCTCAGCATCGACGAAATCGCGTTGCTGATGGGCTTTAGTGAAGCAAGCTCTTTTCACCGGGCCTTCAAGAAGTGGACCGGGAAAACGCCGTCCAATTTCCGGCGAGAGCATTTTGGCGTCAATCTGTAGCTAGGGCACGATGCTTCCTCTTACTAACGATTAGCTCTGAGACGTCCATGACAGTTAATGATGCCGACACGGCACGGCTGCTGGTGACCTGCCCGGATAAACCCGGGATCATCAGTGCGGTGAGCACCTTCTTGTATAACCACGGTGCCAACATCACCGATTTCGATCAGCATTCCAGCGATGCCCACGGCGGCACCTTCTTCTTGCGCTTGGAATTTCAGACACCGGAACTGGACTGTTCTCGGGAGGCACTTCGCAATAACTTTGCCAATCGGGTGGCTGAACCCTATGGCATGCAGTGGCAAATCAGCTACGCCAGTGAGAAAAAACGTATGGGAGTGTTGGTGTCTCGGCATGACCATGTGCTCATGGATCTGCTCTGGCGCACCTCCCGTGGCGACTTGCCTGCCACCATTCCTATTGTGATTAGCAATCACGATGATCTGCGCGACGAAGTCGAGCGTTTTGGCATCGAGTATCACCATATCCCGGTCAGTGCAGACAATAAGGCCGAAGCGGAAGCCGAGGCTTTGGCCAAGCTTGACGGTAAAGTGGATGTGGTGGTATTGGCCCGTTATATGCAGATCCTTAGTTCAAACTTTGTGTCTCATTACCCGCATCGTGTCATCAACATTCATCACTCTTTCCTGCCGGCCTTTGTGGGGGCGAACCCTTATCAGCAGGCCCACGACAAGGGGGTGAAGTTGATCGGTGCTACCAGCCACTATGTAACGGAAGACCTGGACCAGGGGCCCATTATCGAGCAAAACGTGCAGCGTGTTAGCCACCGCCATTCCGCTTCGGAGTTGCGTTCATTGGGGCAGGACGTGGAGCGGCAGGTGATGTTGCGTGCGGTGCGTTGGCACCTTGAAGACCGGGTAATCGTGGACGGTAACAAAACGGTGGTATTTGTGAAGTAGTGTAGAGCGCTCCATGCAAAGGGGCATTCCCGCTGCCGTATGGCTCATGGCGGGAGTCGCCTTGACTGGCGAAACTGATGTTCAAACAAAATCCGGGCTTTTGTTCAGTGCGTCCCGGCTATGCCATAGCCTCATCTTAATATTTAGCTCATCCATGGCACCGAACCCGTTCGGGCCATTTTCCGCCCGCCTCATCTGGGCTTCAGCGTAGAAATCCCATCCAGAGTGGGCGAGAAGACACCAGCGTACAGGGCTTAGGATCAGCGGCAGTCTGTTTTCATTATTGATCGAGCCGCTGTGATAAGGACAATGGGCAGCATTGTAATCAGCGCGAGAGCTCCATGCACAGTGACTTGTTGAATTCCCAGTCCGAGACCTTGCTGGCCCTGTGTCGACCGGGCTTTGAGGCTGACCTGGCTGCCGAATTGAATTTCCACGCGGCAGATCAAATGGTGGCCGGTTATCCCCGCGCTACCGCCAATAGTGGGTATGTGCTCTGGCATAGCCAACAAGGCTCGTTGGCGAGCCTGCAAGAAAGCGGCTTGATCTTTGCCCGCACGCTAAGTGTATGCGAGGGCGAGTTTAGCGATATAGGCGACGACCGTATCAGTGCTTTGTGGCCTTTGTTGGAAGCCGCAGGCCCCTTTAGTGAGCTATATCTTGAACACCCGGATACCAATGAAGGACGCGAGCTGCAGCGGTTCTTGCGTGGTTTTCGCAAGGCATTGGAACCTCGGTTGAAGAAAGTCGGCTTGCTGCGCCGCCAAGCGAAACAGCGGCTACATCTTTTTTTCAGTGATTCACACAATGGTTGGGTTGGCACCAGCCCCAGCGCTGTGCCGCTTGTAGAAGGTGGTGTGTTGCGCTTGCGATTACCTGCAGAAGCGCCGAGCCGTTCGGCACTAAAAGTGGAAGAGGCGTTGATACGTTTCTTTGGTAGTGCCGATGCGTTAAACGCCAAAACAGCGGTGGACTTGGGGGCGGCCCCGGGGGGCTGGAGCTGGCAACTGGCCCGACGGGGCATTCGTGTGCAGGCGGTGGACCACGGCAAGATGGCCCCCCGGCTGCTGGACGAATACCCGGTGCAGCATGTCTACGGTGATGCCTTTACTTGGCGCCCGCGCAGTAAGGTGGATCTGGTGGTGTGCGATGTGGTGGACAAGCCTGCCCGTACTTTGCAACACATGGAAAAGTGGCTTACCCAGGGTTGGGCCACCGCGGCATTGTTTAATCTGAAACTGCCGATGAAACGCCGATTCCAAGAAACGTGGCAATTGTTGGAAAAACTGACTGCGGCCATGGAGCGCATGGATCACCTGGGTGAGCCGGTAATTAAGGCCGCGCACCTGTATTACGATCGTGAAGAGATTACCGTCTGGGCCAGCTTTCATCGGAGCTACTGATCGTGAGTACTGAGCGCGGTCGTGGCGCTGCGCTATTCGCTACCCTGGGTATGCTGTACTTCGCCCAAGGCTTGCCAGCTGGCTTGCTGGGCAAGTCCATGCCCGCGCTGGCTAGGGATGCGGGCCTGTCACCAGAATGGATCGGCTTGCTGGCATTGCCCGCCGTGCCGTGGGCCTTGAAGTTTATCTGGGCGCCCTGGGTGGATCGCTGGGGGAGTGGCCGCCCCAATCACCGTAAACGCTGGATCCTGGCCTGCCTGACCGGGGTTGTGACGGTGCTGGCCTGTGCGGCCTTGCTGCCGCAAGGTTGGCTGTTCGGCCCCGGTTTTGCGGTGCTTATCGTGATGTTGTTTTTACTTAACCTGTTCAGCGCAACCCAGGATATTGCCACCGATGGCTTAGCAGCACGCTTACTGACTCCAGAGCTACGGGGCCTGGGTAACAGTGTGCAGGTTAGTGGCTACAAAATAGGCATGATCCTGGGCAGTGGCGCTCTGTTGATGTTGGTTGGGGTATTGGGGTGGCAGGCCACACTGCTGGCGATCATTGTCATGCTGTTGCTAGTGGCATTCACCGCCTGGCGATTTGACGAGCCTCTTGAGCCTGCCCGGCCGCGCAAGCCGGTGACAACCCGATGGTGGCTTCGCCAACTGGCGCTGTTCTGGCGTAGGCCGGGGTTGGGCGTGTGGCTGGTGGTCCTGCTGGCCTATAAGGTGGGCGATGGTTTCGGCACCCGCATGATCAAACCTTTTCTGGTCGACAGTCACTGGACGTTGGCGGAAATCGGTCGCTTAGACCTGGTGACGTCATTGGTCGGCTTGGCAGGGGCAGGCTTGGCGGGGCTGGTGATGATGCGATTAAGTCGTCGTGTGGCGCTGTTCGGTTTTGCCGGTTTGCAGGCGCTGTCATTTATCGGTTGGTGGTGGGTGGCTGCCTGGGGTCCAGACCCTGCAGCTGAGCCGTGGATCTGGGCGGTGGCATTGTTTGAGCAATGGGCGGATGGCTTGTCCACGGTGGCCCTGTTTGTGGTGATGATGGATTACTGCCGTAGCGGCCATGAGGGCAGTGATTATACCGTGCAGGCTTCGGTGCAATTGTTCGCGGTGGGTGCCTTTACTTTGGCCAGTGGATTCAGCGTGGCGTGGCTGGGCTATGCGTCGCATTTCCTGCTGGCTGCGATTCTCAGTGCAGTCGTTATAATGGCTGCCTTTTTCTGGCAGCCACCGGTGGCTGCCCATGGTGCACCACGAGGAGAGCCCTGATGTCATTGGATGCCCAACACGAACTCGATGCCACCGGCCTGTTATGCCCTGAGCCTGTGATGATGCTGCACAACAAGGTGCGGGACATGCAGCCCGGCGAAGTGTTGGCGGTGCGCGCTACCGACCCTTCCACTGAACGGGATATTCCGAAATTCTGCCAGTTTCTCGGTCATAGCCTGGTTGATCAGCAACGCGATGGTGAGTTGTTCTTATATTGGATCAAGAAGAAAGAGGGCTAATTGAACACAGCTACGCTAGCTGCAACGCGTTCAATTAGCGCTCATCATTTCATCGAATACCGCGCGGCAGTGTTCAGCTTTTCGCCAAAATAGCCACTGCCGCCAGCGCTTCCGGATCTCTCTCCTTCAATTTATTGGCTATGCCGTGCTGGAAGAAATAGCGAAAGGCCGGTAGCGACTGTGCTGTGGTCAGGCATTCTGCACCGGGCAAAATCGGTGTCTCAACCGGGTCGTTTTCTTGTGCCACCATGGCTGACAGGGTGCCATCAGCAAACAGCTTCCAACTCACCACCTCCATCAGACTAATGGTGTGGAAATCATCGTCGGAAAACACCGCATGGGTGCCGATGGTGTCAGGGATTTCCTGAATAGCTTGCTCGCCGGGCTGGGGCTTGCCGAAAAACGACAGGGCGGCATCCATCTCTTTAACCTTATGTTCAGGCGCATCGACAAACAAATAATCGCTGCCAGGTAGTCGGTAACCTTCCCAGCGTCCATTCAGTGGGTCAGCCAGCGCCATGGCGGTGACCGGCTCCTTGAGCCAGGGAACCATGGCTACGGTGTCACCATTGGCCAGTCGCGCCCAAGCGAGCACTTTTAAAGAGAATAATTTGTCGGGGTGGTGGTCGTTGGCATATAGCAGCTCGATGCCATCGTATTCCGGAGATAAACGCAAAATAGGGGGCTTGGCCGCTTTGCGGCGTGGAGGGAAGGAAACAACATTGTTTCCGCCTGGGTGTTGCCGGTTCGCCTGAGTCATGGGCTTCTCCCGGTACGTTACCTTAGGGCGTGAGCGCGATCTCAGTAAATCGCTCGGCACGGCCCGTTAATTCACGTTAGCCTGTCATGCGGTGCCATGCAAGCGGGTGCAGATAACCGGTTTGCGTAGGGTAAAATGGGCTGGTAGTGGGTAAGCGGGGGCCTGCCTGCAGGTGATATTTGCTGGCAGCCATGTTCCGCATTTTGCCTAACGCTCGGGGCCGGATGTCTGACGTAAAACCCCTTAGGCTTAGAAGATCTTGCTAGTGCGGTGCCTCTTTTTGAGGGAGGGCCATTATTCAGAAAGTAATCGGGTAATGTGTTTTGCGCAAAGAGAATGGCGACCGAGGTTTAAGTTTTTCAGGTTTTGAATGCAGGCTACGTCGTCGTCGGGCATCCGGCGTCCAGCAATCATTAGGAGCGATGTGTGGAGTGTGATTATTACTTTGCCTATGGTTCGAACATGAACCCGGCTCGAATGGCGGTGCGGGGCATGCGCTATCGGCAATCGTTACGGGCGCAATTACCCGGTTGGCAACTGGCATTCAATAAGCGCGCCCATGGCAAAGAAGGGATTGCCTACGCGAACATAGTGAATGCGGACCATGACGGGGCGGAAGTGCAGGGCGTCTTGTACCAATTATGGGACCACCGGGAAATCGAGCGTATGGACCCGTTCGAGGGCCACCCGACTCGTTATTGCCGTGAGCGACTGTTGGTGCAGAGTGATGAGGGCGAGCGGCACACCTGGGTTTATATCGCTAATACTGAGTGGCAAGCCGATGATCTTCGTCCGGAGCGCTGGTATCTGAATCACCTGCTCAGTGGACGCCCCTGGCTTAGTGCCGATTATTACCGGCACTTGCTGGCCACAAGCTGTGTGGATGATTTTCCACCCACCCTGGCTACGCCCTAAGCCAGCACCGCCGTCGACCAGGTCAGCATGGCCAACACGGGCAAGGCGATAGCCAGTCGTCCTGCTAACTGTGCGCGATACGGCAGTAAAAACACCAGTGGCAGGCCGGCTATTGCCACCAGCCCCACGGACATAAAAAGCGCCAATCCCAGGGGCCAGATCGTCAACGTAACCCACAACGATAACGACAACAGCAACCAGCCGGGCCATCGGTAATAGCGCACGCGTTCCGGTTGCAACTTGCGACCCATGACCTGGTCATGGTGGCGTTTCATGGCCAGAGACAGGCTGGTCAAGCCGGCATAGGTCAGAGCGAGGGCAAGAAACAGTGGCGGGGCCATCGTCATGGGGTGTCTCCGGCAGGTTGCTTACTGCTGGCCGTGTTGGCGGCGCGCGGCGTACGGGTACGGCGAGCTTTTGCCGGCAGAGGTTTGTGTTGCAAGCGCCACAGGGTATACCCGCCCAAAGCAGCAAGGATCAGGCAGACCAGATCGAAACTGGCGATGGCTGCATGTTGCCAGGCCAGAGGCGTAAACAGGTGCGACGCCGTGGTGAAGATGTTGACTACGGGTATGGCAAGCCAGAGTAGCGAGGCGGCAGCGACCTGCTCAATCCAGCCCTGGCGGTTAGGACGCAGCAGACCATGCACCAGTGACATCATCCAAACAATGAAGAAGATCTGAATCTCGCGGTCTTCGCGAGCAGTCAGCGTGACCGGTAACAAACGGTTGGCCAGGAAGTAGGCGGCGATGGCCAGCATCAACCCGGTGATGGAGGCCATGTTCAGTCCGCTCACCATTTTCAGAGCCCGATCGGGCTGCTGATCCCGGCGTAATTGCTGGGTGCGTTTGCTCACCCACAGCAGCATGCCGGTCACGG
>OJBR01000028.1_pt1 | contig 99695 bp, 69 predicted proteins | sample 1591161 | NCBI WGS metagenome assembly OJBR01 (sample SAMN05416803, study PRJEB24817) | seawater metagenome | isolation source: Sea water | place: Canada:Atlantic | collected 2013-07
AAGGTAATGTTGATCAAATTTATGACATTGCCATTTTAAATAACACCTGCTTTCCCGAAGTGATTGAACCCAGTCATCCGAGAATGCGGAATCATTTTTGCCACCCAGGACTCACCACCTGAAGGATTTTCCATGGATAAGAAACTCCCAACCCATCGCCCGAAAACGCTGAATGCGTTAAAAGCGGTACTGCCAATAATGGCGATGGCGGCACCACTCGCCAATGCGTCGATACGCCCCGCAAGTATTTCCCGTAATGGGCTAAATACACGAGCGGCGATTTCTCAGTATGAGAAAGCGGACACAGGACAAAAAAGCCAAGCATTTGGGGCTTTTGGGAATAGTCATTATGTCAAACCAGCGTCTCGACAAGTTGACTCTGAGGCTCTTGCCTTTTTGAGTGAAAACAACTTTCTTGCGGGTGGCGAGAATGTGGTTGGTGATACCTCGGGTGATATTAGTGGACGGGCCGGTCGTAAGAGCTTCTTGAGCTGTGTGACTGCAGGCGGAGCGCCTGCTTATTATACGACGGGCGATCCAATTATCAGTGACAGTATCTGTACGATTCTAGGATACACATGGACAGACGGCGATAACTTACCGCCGGTCTTCCCTAAGGATAACCCAGGCGTATTTCTTACGGATATTTCATTAGCCGTGGGAGGTAATATTACGCTGGATTTTGAAATTGAAGATCCCCCGATTACTGGCGCAAATTATTTAGACGTTATTAATGTCACCGTCTCATCTGACAATCAAAGTGCAATTCGTAATGCAGATATTAGTGTTACTCGCGACCCCGGTACTTCACCAGGTAACTTATTTTATCTGACGATTGCCAATGTGGTTGGCCAAGGTGGTGCTAACATCACGGTTACCGCAACCGATGCGAACAATAATTCGACGTCGGATAGTTTTTTTGTGAATACCGGTGCCGTTCCGTCGATGGCTAACTCAGCCGTTGCCATTACCGTACTAGAAGATTCTGGCAGCAATGCGGTAAGTACTTCTAACTTTGCAACGTCTGATTCAGACTCGGGCCAGACGTTAACTTGGTCCGCCTCTGGCGGTACAAAAGGCACGCCACAGGCTTCCGGAACAGCTTCCACTCCTACGACTAACGGTACGCCAAGCTCCGTCACTTATACGCCTACGACGAACTTAAATGGAAGTGATACTTTCACTGTTATTGTGAGCGATGGCAGCAATACGGATAGCCGCACGGTGAACGTGACGATTACCCCGGTTAACGACGAACCTACGATCTCCTCGCTAGCTAATCAGACGTTCAACGGTGTGGGCGGAAGCGCTCAAACGGTGGCTGGCTTTGCGTCGATGTCGAGTGCTGGCGGCGGTGCGGATGAAAATACGCAAACCGTTTTGGGTTATGTGGTCAGCGAAGTGTCTGATCCAAGCGGTGTCGTTTCTTCTGTCAGTATTGCGAGCAATGGCACACTGACATACACCCCAGCAGCGAACGTTGAAGGTGTGGCCACGATTCAAGCACAAGTGCGTGATAGTGGCGGCGTGACGAATGGCGGTGATGACCTTTCGCAGCTCAAGACTTTTACTATCACGGTTGATACCTTGGCGCCGAGTCTTTCGGAAGTCACGGCAGTGACCAGCCCAACGAACGATCCAACTCCTGATGTCACGATTAATATCAGTCAGGCGGGTACGTTAGCGGTTGGCGGCTCTTGTGGCAGTGCCAGCGAAGGCGCAGTAGCTGCGGGTAACTTAACCTTTAGTTTGACTCAAGCAGATAACAGCACACCATTGGTCGATGGCACCTACAGTGACTGTACTGTTACCGTCACGGATGCCAACGGTAACGCCAGCAGTGCGTTGACATTAAGCGCTTTCCAAATTCAGCTGGATGCGATTCCGCCAACGGTTACTCAGGTTACCGCTCCGGCGGATGATACCTATATGACAGGCGAAACGTTGAGCTTCACGCTGACTGCAAGTGAAGTATTAACGGTTGATACGGCAAGCGGTACGCCAGCGTTAGATCTAACGATCGGTAGCAGTAATGTGAGTGCTGTTTATCTGTCGGGTACTGGCAGCGATGCCTTAACGTTTAGTTATACCGTGCAGAATAATGACGAAGATACCGATGGCATCAGTATTGATTCGTTAAGCTTGAACAGTGGTGCCATTACCGACGTTGCGGGCAATGCCATAGTGATGGCCCTGAACGGTGTGGCTAATACCACCGGTGTGCTGGTGGATGGTGTGCAACCTACCGTCGCGATTACCGGTGCATCAGGCAATATCAACGCAGCCTTTACCGCGACCATTACCTTTAGCGAAAGCGTAACGGGATTTGATGTTGGCGATATTTATTCGCCAAATGCTACGCTGAGTGATTTCAGTGGCTCTGGTGCTATTTATACCGTACTGGTCACACCGAATGCTGAAGGCATTGTGGTGTTAGAAGTCGCTGATACGGTTGCCGTAGACGCCGCAGGCAATAGCAATAGTGCCGGCCCTCAGTTGCAGTTAACGTATGATGCGACTGCTCCAACTGCAGTGATTAGTGGGGCTTCCGGTGATATCAATGCCGCCTTTACGGCAACGGTCACCTTTAGTGAAAGCATCACCGGTTTTGATATCAGTGACATCATTGCCGTCAATGCCAGCCTCAGTGATTTTGCTGGATCTGGTTCTACTTATACTGTGTTGGTCACCCCGAATATCGATGGTCCAGTTACTGTGGATGTTGCTGCTGCCGTTGCTACCGATGGCGCCGGCAATGGTAATACAGCAGCCGCTCAGCTGACGGCAACCTATGATGGTTCAGCGCCAACGGTTGTTATTGGCGGTGCGTCGGGATCTATTAATACTCCCTTTACTGCAACCCTGACCTTCAGCGAAAGCGTGAGTGGCTTTGATGTCAGCGATGTCGGTATCAGCAATGCACTTCTTAGTGACTTTGCCGGTTCTGGCGCTGCTTACACTGTGCTGGTAACACCGAATGCTGATGGTGCTGTAACACTTGATGTGGCTGCTTCTACCGCAAGTGATAGCGCGGGTAATGGCAACACGGCAGCCGCTCAGCTGGCGGTTACCTACGATGCCACTATTCCTACACTTACCCTTGATGGTGCATCTGGCGATATTAATGCGCCATTTACAGCGAACATGATCTTTAGTGAAAGTGTCAGCGGTTTTGATCTTAGCGATGTCCAAGTAACCAATGCCACCTTGAGTGATTTCAGTGGTTCTGGCGCGAGTTACAGTGTGTTGGTAACACCAACTGCGGATGGTGTTGTGACTCTCGACGTGTCTGCAGATGCTGCACTAGACGCAGCAGGAAACGCCAATAGTGCCGCCACTCAATTGCTTGCGACCTATGATGGTTCTGCTCCAACTGTAGCGATTTCGGGGGCTTCTGGCGCAATTAACGCGGCCTTCACCGCCACGATTGCCTTCAGCGAAAGCGTCAGTGGTTTTGATGTTAGCGATATAGGAGTTAGCAACGCTCTTCTGAGTGACTTTGCTGGCTCGGGAGCGTCATACACCGTATTGGTAACACCGAATGCTGACGGCGCGGTGACATTAGATGTCGCCGCCGCGGTAGCTCAAGATGTTGCCGGTAACGATAATAGTGCCGCGACTCAGCTGACTGCTACCTACGATGCAACAGCGCCAACAGCAGTTATTAGTGGGGCATCTGGCTATATTAATGCTGCGTTTACCGCGACTATTACCTTCAGTGAAAGCGTGAATGACTTTGTTGTCGGTGATATTGCCGTGTCGAATGCCACGCTGGCTGATTTTGGTGGCTCGGGCGATACCTATTCTGTGCTGGTAACGCCAACCACGGATGGTGCGGTGACTCTAGATGTTGCTGCTAATGCGGCTCAAGATGCTGCGGGCAACAACAGCACAGCCGCAGCACAGTTAGCGGTTACTTACGATGCTATCGCTCCAACTGTATTGCTCTCAGCGCCAGCTACGTTGGTCAATGCAGCGTTTACCGCAACCATCACCTTTAGCGAAAACGTGACGGATTTTGTCGTCGCCGATATCAGCGCTAGCAACGCCACCTTGAGCGATTTCAGCGGTTCTGGCACCAGTTATACCGTGTTGGTAACGCCGACTACGGACGGTACCGTAACGCTTGATGTGGTTAATGCTGTTGCGGTGGATGTTGCTGGTAATAGCAATAATGCAGCCGGACAGTTAGTGGTTACTTATGATGCAACAGCCCCAACAGTTGCCCTAACGACTGCAGCAACCTTGGTTAACGAACCATTCACCGTGACCGCAACCTTTAGCGAAACGGTCACGGGTGTAGAGCTGGCCGACTTTGTTGTGACAAACGGCACCGCGGGCAACTTGGCTGCACTTGGTAATGCCTATAGTGTGCTGATAACACCAACGGCGGACGGTGACGTAACCGTCAATATGGCTGCGGGTGCTGCTAGCGACGCCGCAGGAAATACCTCAGCGGCAGCGGTTGAGCTAACCACGAGCGCGGATACAACGGGTGCGACGACCACCCTTACTGGCGTGCCGAGTTCAGCGATCACCGCTTTCGATGTCACGATTACTTTTAGCGAAAATGTCTCAACTCTGACGTCGGCTGACATTACCGTTACCAACGGTGTTGTCACTCAATTGCTGGGTGGTGGCACTGGCTATACGGCTACTATTATGCCGACGGCATCGGGTTCTGATACCACCGTGAGTGTGGCAGCGGATGTTGTCACCGACGATGCAGACAACGGTAACCAAGCATCGGCCGTGGCTACCGTTGCCATCGTTAATGATGTGGGTGTTGCCTCGATTAGTGGCGTAGCTGCAGAAGGCGAAACACTGACTGCAGACATCGCGGACAACAATGGCTTAGCCAACGCGACGATTCAATATCAGTGGACGTCGGGTGGTGAAGTCGCTGGCAGCGATCAAGATACCTATCTAATTACCGCGTCTGACGTGGGTAATGTGATTGGCCTAACCGTTAGTTATACCGATGACTTACTGGCGGTTGAGACCCCAGTAGCTGCGGATACGGCAACGGTTATTTCGTTGGCTCAGGTCGCTTTGAATACTATCTCCAGCCAAGCGGATGCTAGCGGATCTACGCCTGCAACCATCACTGAATACGATACTGCTGGCGTCACAAGTGTCACGGCTACTGTATTGGATCTCATCAATAACGCGATTGCCCGTTCGAACTTGGCCGATGTGAATGAGCTCAGCGAAGTACAAGCGCTGGTGGATATCATTCTCGAAGGCCAAGACGATGACGGTGATGGTTTGCCGAACATGCTAGAGGGTGACGACACAGTCGACACTGATGGTGACGGTATTGCTGATCGTGATGACACTGATTCGGATAACGACGGTATTTCGGATCTTGTGGAATTGAATTTGGATTTAACCGATACCGATAATGACGGCATTATTGATGCAATCGACGCAGACATTGGCAACGACGGCATTGTTGATACCGGTCTTACTGATGACAACCTCGATGGCGTTAACGATGCAATGGATGAGCTAGCCGAGTGGCTGGTGGCATTCGCCAGTACCGATCAAGACGGTGATGGCTTGCTGAATATGATCGATCTAGATGCCGATAACGATGGTTTGTTTGATGTCGCGGAAGCTGGATTGGGTGACCAAGATGGAGACGCCTTGCTGGATGATGGCGTGGATATCCTGACAGACGTTATTCAGTTACCGGATAGTGACGGAGATACCTTGCCTGACTACTTAGATGTAAGAAGTAATGGTGTCGATACCGATTTCAGTAACTCGAATTTGCCAAGCGATCTAGATGGCGATCTGGATGGTGTGTTGGATAGCACTACCGACGTAGATCGTGACGGTATTATGGACGTGGTCGATAACGCTATTGGTGCGTTCGGTTCACGTGCCGACTTCGATGGCGACGGCATACCTAACCATCTTGATGACGATGATGATGGTGACGGCATTAGCGATGCGGATGAAAATCCACAGCAAGCCTTCTTCACCGGCGAAGATGCTGATGCTGATGGCATTGATGATGGTGTTGATGCCAACGTGAATGGCGTTCTTAACGGCGAGGATCTCGACGGCAACGGTGTACGTGATGATCGCGAAATGCCTGACCTTGATGGTGATGGCTTTGTTGATCACTTGGATGCTGACGCTGATGGCGATGGCATACCAGACAACATAGATCCTGAGATTGCCTTACCGGTGGATGCTGCACCTGAAGCACCGGGGGCCGGCATTACCGATGCGGACGGTGATGGCGTAGACGACAGTATTGATCCTTCGATTAATACCGGCGTAGACGTTGAGACATCAACTGGTGGCGGTAGCATGAGCCTAGGCCTAGTGTTCGGCCTTGCACTCTTGCTGGTGGCGCTGCGTCAACGCCGTTTTTCGGCAACGGTAATGGCTGCATTGCTTGCAACTTCGATGTCAGCGCAAGCGGGTGAGTGGAGCGTTGAAGGTGGCGTTGGCGTTTCTCAGTTGGATCCAAAGTTAAATAATAATTTAACCTTGAGTGATGACAGCGATAGTAGCTGGCAGTTGTCTACGGCCTATCACTTCAACCGTGAATGGGCGGCGCAATTACGTTATGTCGATATGGGGAACGCCAGTATTGGTAATGGTCGAATTAACTACCAAGCGCTGGCAGCGATGGCCCAGTATCGACCAGACGCCTTGCGCATGGGCCGCTGGACGCCGCAACTTCAGCTTGGCATGGGCCGCTTATTTAACGATAGTCAGGGCGGTTTAAATTTAAAATCGCATGATGACCTTCGGTTAATGGTCGGAGCGGGTATCGACTGTCGTTTAAATAAAACGGACTATTTAGAAGCACAAGTTAACTCCTATGCGGAAGATGCGCGGGTATGGACGTTAGGCTTTAGACATCATTTTTAGTTGATTTTTAGCGTTTAAAAAACCCCTCATTTGAGGGGTTTTTTATTGGCTTTTATTTAAAGTTAACGCTCGTCCAAGCTGTGCAAAGTAATTTTGAAAAGCTTGATTGATTAAAACTCTCTGTTCACCTTGAGGGTAAAGTCCAAGCTTTGCTTCTTCTGATTGTTTAGTGCCTTTTACCAAATAGTTATTTTTAATATGGGCATCTTGAACAAATGCCTCGAAAGCACGAGCGCACATTTCTTCTGGCAGGCTGTAATAAACGGTACCAGCAGCTCTATCTATTTCGGCGGAGCTTAAAAATAATTCACTGGGCTGTTCGCCGGATTTATCCAACAGCACGGCTCGATAGCAATTAAATAATAAAGCGTTAAGAGGATGCTCAATCGGTGCGTATTGTGCCAGCCAAGCGGTTGAGGCAAATAATCTCGGTTTGTTAATATTAAATGCTTTATTGCAAATATAATGATCGAAGGCGTGAAACCATTCGTGGGCAATGCTGCCCGGCCCTGCGTTTTTTGCTAATGCAAAAGCCCGTTGGTCGGGTGCGTAGTGGGCCGCCACACCAGGGCGACCACCTTTACCGTATTGCAGAACCAAAGTGCCCCGCAGAGAAATAACTTCGTCGGGTACTGCGAGGATTTTAGTTAAATCACACAGTGCGTCGTAAAAATAGACGGCGGCTTTTTCTTGTTCTTTCTGCGTAACCCAAGCGCCAATTTCTACTCCGCGGAAATCAAAACGGTCACGTACTTCGCGAAACGAAATATATTCATCGTCAGAGCGATGGTGCGGGCCGCGACGATATAGTTCAAATTCCAAAGCCGATCCTTAATACAAGCCTGCGCATTGGCTAAGGCTCCGTTGTCGAAACGGGATTAAGTTCTCCAGTGGATAACTTAGGGTATGAATATTTAATATTTTCTAACGGAATATCAATGAGAACATTGTCAAAGGTAATCGGAATGCTGGCGTCTTGTGCATGCATAGAGCCATAAAACGTATTGGTGACGGGCGCAGTAATCATTTGATCTATGTGCATGCTGGTGGTGATGGTTTGCTGAATATTGGGCGTTATTGTTTGATTAACATAAAAAGAAATCGGCCCATGATAGCTTAGTGGCAAACTTGTATTCACGGGTACAGTAAACGCGACGGGTAATTCAAAGCGGATAGGTATTGTTCCGCGCACTGGCAAATTGGGCAGCCAAGAACTTACTAGTTCGGTGCCTGCAGCTACCTCTAAGTCGGTTTCGACTAAAATAGTATCAGAGAAATCAGCGGTTAAATTCAGTGGTATAGAGGAGTCAATATCCAATTGCGCTTGGTATTGCCCTTTAATGTGAAATGGAATACGTAGATTATTTAATGGCACACTGATGGGAATGTCACCTAACAAACGAAAATTAATATTACTGTTAAGGTCGGTATTAAATGTCAACGGTGAATCAAAGCGAATCAAGCTCGCTTGCTGCTTTAGTGAAATGCCCATGACAACATTGGAATACACGACAAAGCCGAGTATTGCGCCGATAACGGCGAGTACAACTAGAATCCAGCCGCCAATAATAATGCGTGCCAAAGTGATCACGGTTTGTCTCCAACCTGAGCACTTGGGCTAAAGGTAATGGCTTCAAGCGGCACATCGATGTTCAGTTCACGAATCGTGATGTCGGTTGCTTTGTCTAAGGTGACATTAGCGCGTAGCGGCTCTAGAACCGGAATGGATAAGGATTTTTTTACCGGAATATCAGCGATGATATTGGTATCTAGGCGTACTTTTATTTTATCTGAAATTGCCACTTGAGCTGGCGCGCTAAACGCTAGGTCAATATTTCGGTCGATAGGAATGCTTAAATTAACCGGAATTTCCGCCTTTACAGGAACAGAGCCTTTTAGCGGCAATTTAATCCATGCGCCTAGCAACTTAACGCTGACTTTGCCGTCAATAGGTATGACTTGATCAATATGAATGGACTGCTGTACGGGCAACGTCATTTTAATGGGTACTTGACCGTTAAAATTAACCTTAACGTCGAAGGTTTCTTCTAAAGGAATGGTCAAGGTTTGATTAATCGGGACATTTGCAGGGATTACAGTGTCTATATTTACCGACAATGGGTCGAGAATATCGACTGTCGCAGGAAAAGCATCGGCGATTTCAATGCGGGCTTTTTGGTCATACAAGGGAATGTTAGCAGTGACGTTATTCCAGATCCAATAAGCCACAAACGCGCCCCCTGCAATGGCAACCAATAGGCCGAGGCCAGCAATAGTGAGAAGCACGGCAACAAGGATCTTGCGAAGGCTCATAGTGCGCTCCGTAAGTAATAAAACCAATCGATAATAAAAGACATCACATCCGCGATCCGTTTTGGGCGATACAAAAATTGATCATACCACTTCTACACACTGGCTAGTGGAGGTCTTGTTGGCCGACTGCGCAAGTATGCTCGCAACTGAGTGTAGATTGGCTATATTCAATAGCGGTAGCGTGACCGTCATATGCGCCTGCGAGGTGCATATCAGATTAGGTATGCAAAATTACTATCGCATCTATAAATATAATTAAGTTTTTAAATAGATCGAGACGCCTATTATGGAGTCACAAGAACACATGATTTAACCCGTTAGACGTAACTCAAAAGGAGTCATACCATGGACAACAATCAATCTTCAGCCGGTAAGTGCCCAGTCATGCACGGCGCAAACACAGCCAACGGTAACTCCAACACCGCGTGGTGGCCGAATGCACTCAACCTCGACATCTTGCATCAGCACGACACTAAGACGAATCCTCTTGGTGAGGACTTCAATTACGCCGAAGAATTTAAAAAACTGGATCTCGACGCCGTTAAAAACGACGTTAAAGCCATGATGACTGAAAGCCAAGAATGGTGGCCAGCCGACTGGGGACACTACGGCGGTTTGATGATTCGTATGGCATGGCACTCCGCCGGTAGTTATCGCATTGCTGACGGTCGTGGTGGTGCAGGTACGGGCAACCAACGCTTTGCACCGCTCAATAGTTGGCCTGATAACGTGAACTTAGATAAAGCACGCCGTTTGCTTTGGCCAATCAAAAAGAAATACGGTAACAAGCTATCTTGGGCGGATTTGATGATCTTAGCTGGCACCATGGCGTATGAATCAATGGGCTTAAAAACCTTTGGATTTGCCGGTGGACGTGAGGATATTTGGCATCCAGAAAAAGACACCTATTGGGGTTCTGAAAAAGAGTGGCTCGCCCCTAGCGGTAGCGAAGGTACTCGTTATTCAGGAGAGCGTGATCTTGAAAACCCATTAGCGGCGGTGATGATGGGCTTGATCTACGTAAACCCAGAAGGCCCAGACGGTAAATCGGATCCGCTAAAAAGTGCGCACGATATTCGCGAGACCTTTAAGCGCATGGCGATGAACGACGAAGAAACCGTTGCTTTAACCGCCGGTGGTCATACCGTGGGTAAAGCACATGGTAACGGCAAAGCTGAAAACTTAGGTGCGGAGCCAGAAGCGGCGGACATCGAAGAGCAAGGCATGGGCTGGAATAACCACAAAACTCGTGGCATTGGTCGTGATACAGTAACCAGTGGTATCGAAGGCGCGTGGACGACTAACCCAACGCAGTGGGATAACGGCTACTTCGATTTATTGTTGGGCTACGACTGGGAGTTAACGCATAGCCCCGCCGGTGCGAGCCAATGGCAGCCAATTGGCATTAAAGAAGAGCACATGCCGGTAGATGTAGAAGACCCGTCTATCCGTTGTATGCCAATGATGACCGATGCCGATATGGCGATGAAAATGGACCCAGAATACCGTAAGATTTCTGAACGTTTTCATAAAGACCCAGCGTACTTCTCCGACGTGTTTGCGCGCGCTTGGTTTAAGTTAACGCACCGTGATTTAGGGCCTAAAAGCCGCTACTTAGGCAGCGATGTACCTGCGGAAGATTTGATCTGGCAAGATCCGGTTCCGGCGGTGGATTACACCCTAAGTGATGCTGAAGTAACGGATATTAAAGCTAAGATACTGGCGGCGGGTGTGAGTGGTGCAGACCTGATTGCAACGGCATGGGACAGCGCTCGTACCTTCCGCGCTTCCGATTATCGTGGTGGTGCTAACGGCGCACGTATTCGTCTAGCGCCGCAAAAAGATTGGGAAGGCAACGAACCAGCCCGTCTGCAAAGCGTATTAAGCATGCTAGAAGGCATCCAAGCAGGCCTAAGTAAACCAGTTAGCATGGCTGATTTGATCGTGTTGGCTGGTACGGCAGCGGTCGAAGCGGCTGCCAAAGCCGGTGGTGTCGATATTACAGTACCGTTTACATCGGGCCGAGGTGATGCAACCGACGATATGACGGATGCGGAGTCGTTCGAACCACTGGAGCCTGTGCACGATGGTTTCCGTAACTGGGTGAAAAAAGACTACACCGTACAGCCGGAAGAAATGCTATTAGATCGCGCCCAATTGATGGGCTTAACCGCACCAGAAATGACGGCTCTGATTGGTGGTATGCGCGTGCTAGGTACTAACTACGGCGGTACTGTAGGCAACAAACAGCACGGTGTATTTACCGATAACGTGGGTGTACTAAGTAACGACTTCTTCGTCACCCTGACCGACATGAGCTACGACTGGAAGCCAACGGGCAAAAACTCGTACAACATCGTTGATCGTAAGACCGGTGACGTGAAACATACGGCAACCCGAGTGGACCTAGTGTTTGGTTCTAACTCGATTTTGCGTTCCTACGCCGAAGTGTATGCTCAAGATGACAACCGCGAGAAGTTTGTGCGCGATTTCGTTAAAGCTTGGGTAAAAGTGATGAACGCAGATCGTTTTGATGTGTAATTAAAACAGCGTGATCAGAAGCCTTGAAATAGAGATATCGAAAGGTGAAAAGAAGGCCAGCAAGTGAGAGATCGCTTGCTGGCCTTTATACGATCAAAGGCGATATGACCAATTTATGTGCTGTCGGGCTTTCTCATAGGTTTCAGGCATTCTATGATGAGTGCATGCTGACGATATGGCGTTCAATAGTCCTTCTTTGGAGACATGATTATGAGTGATGCAGTAGTTGATCAAAACAAAACGGATGAGACGACCGATTGGGATGATGTGTCGTTCCTAGATGAGATGGAATTAGGCGAAGTAGACCCTGAGTCCTATCAAGAGCAAGGCGATGACGGCTGCGAAGGCGGTGCCTGTAAGATTTGATCCCTCAACGCTATCGATAAGGCTGATATGGCGCCGGCTTATAAGAGTCGGTGTTCGATCATTATCAGCTAAGCTGTATCGACGTCCCCACGAATATTCTCAAAAATTGTTCCGAACCCTAATTCCAGCAAGTAGTCATATGGCTCCCAGCTCGGTTGTCATATAAGGATTTCAATGCATGTCGTTTTTCTACCGGTCTCCAGCTTTATTCGTTTTATTTTTGAGTGTTTTAATCAACAACGCACAGGCAACTGAGTTAGCCGATGATGAAGACATCGTCGTCGGTGTAGTAGAAGAAAAACTGACAATAGAAGAAGCCCCAGCAGAGAGTGCGGGGAATGAGGGAGTTTTAGAAACCTCAGTTGAAGAAGCCGCTAAAGAAGCAAAACAGGTGCCCTTGCAGTTATTAGGTGAAGAGGTTTTGCCTGGAAAGTTTATGCCTCTGAACTGGAGCCCCGAACAATCTTTTCAGAGCCTTAATACACCCGTACCTGTGCTGGTTGCCCACGGTGCAAACCGTGGCCCAGTAATGTGTTTAACGGCGGCAATTCACGGCGATGAATTAAATGGCATTGAAATGATTCGACGCCTGATTTATCAACTTGATCCAGAAAAAATGAACGGCACTGTCATAGGCATTCCTATCGTGAATTTGGATGGCTTTCGTCGTGGTAGTCGCTATTTAGCCGATCGTCGTGATCTCAACCGCCACTTCCCCGGCAGCCCGAAAGGCAGTGCTGCTGATCGCATGGCGTATTCGTTATTTCACAATGTTATTCGCCATTGCGAGTATTTGGTTGACCTGCATACCGGTTCGTTAAAACGCACTAACTTGCCACAAATTCGTGGTGATTTAGGGAGTGAAACAGTATTCGATTTTAGCCGCCATTTTGGTGGTATTACCGTATTACATGGCGTCGGCGCAGAAGGCACCTTACGACGCGCTGCTGAAAATATAGGTATTCCAGCGATAACGCTCGAAGCGGGTGGGCCAAATCAATTGGATAAAAGTTCTGTCGATGCTGGGCTTAAGGCACTCGAAACCCTGTTGCAGAATCTGGGTATTCAGCCAACGCTGCGGTTTTGGGGTTCTCCTCAACCGGTTTTTTATCAGTCGCATTGGATACGCGCCGATCAAAGCGGAATACTCATATCCTCAGTTGAGTTGGGTGATAAGGTTAAAAAAGGCGATGTACTTGGAATTGTGACCGATCCAATGACCAATACCGGCACTAAAATAATAGCGACATTTAATGGCCGTATTTTAGGCATGGCGTTTAATCAGGTCGTACAAACCGGTTTTGCTGCGTATCACGTCGGCGTCGAAAAAGAACCCGAAGCGGTGAAAGAAGAAGTGCTCATTGAAGGCGAAAAAATCGACAAGCCAGAGGCGCTGCTAGAAAGCAAAATAGAGCAGGAGTGAGTGCACGGGATTATTTTGCCCTGAAAATTTCAGGGCTTCCTGAGACATAACAATGAATACTTAGTGCTTTTTATCGGTCATCTCTATTAGAAAAACTCTCGCGCAGACGAGTAATCCAATCTCCTAATGTCTGTATCGCCGCGTTGCCTTTACCTAACAGTTCATGCATTTCTTCTTCAAACCGAGTTTGTTTAGAATCTTCGGTTTCCGGTAACGGCGGTAGAACATGCGCAAAGTAGGTTTTATCGAGTAGGCGGTGCAATAAGCGTTCACCGATAAAGGGCTTGCCGTTGTTCAGTGCTCGTGCGCCTTTTAGCATGTGACGAATATCGTACTGGGTGGGGTTAATATCTGGAACTTGCTTAGGAATATTGAGCAATTTATACACACCAATGCGAGCGGTGCGGATAGATGCTTCCATGGTGAAAATAATATCGTTACGTGTTTCCACAAACTGGCCAATCAAACCTAAATTGGTGCAGCCTTCTGGTACAGGGTGAGGGCGATCACCTGCCGCGCGAGTCATAAATTGCGCGGTAATATAAGGCATCAGCGCGAGACGTATTTTGGTATTAGCAATTACCGCTTCTAGTTGATCGCTTATGCCTAGGTGATAACAAAGCTCCGCGAGTATTTCTTTACCAGTACATTGCGACATCGTTTTTGGGACGCAGTTACCTTGCTTATCCATCAGCAAACCATACACCCAAAGTACCAAGGTATCGTCTGGCTGGTCAGGAAAATGCGGTTGACGGTTGCAAGTAACACTCATTAACCAATTTGAATCGGTAAAAGTGATAATACCGCCAGTGACAGTGCGACCAGAATAAGGGTCGTTAACGGATAAGGTTTTAATTTTGTCTATTAGTGGGGATGGTTTACACGTGAGTGTGGCGGACTCCCAAATAGATTTATCGACATCACCGTAAAATTTCTCGGGTTTGCCGAATACGGGCGATTTTTGCGCGAGGTTTTTCCATAACGACCAACCGCTATTCTCGCCCGGATCATGCTTATCACATGCGAGTTTAGGTATTGTGTCCATATCGCCATAGGCTGTGTGTTCCGTCATAGAGCCTGTCAGTGCCAAGACAAGATCCTCGGCTTCCACGTCAATTCTTAAATCTTCTTTTTCATCTTCCTTGCCCTTCTTAATAGTAACCACGCCGTGAATAGCGGTAACGACTTTTTTCTCACCCGAGAACTTAATATCAAGATCGTGTATGCAAGTATTGAATTTAAATACTACGCCTTTTTCGCGTAAAAAATTTGTCAGCGGTTTGATAAAAGTATCGTATTGATTGTATTTAGGGAAAACCAATGCTGACATATCGCCAAAACCGTCAATGGCATCAAGGAAACGATGTAAATACAGTTTTGTCTCTAACAAACTATGACAGTTCTTAAAGGCAAACATGGAGCGGAATAAAAACCAAAAATTAGTTCGTAGAAAGCCAGTGCTGAAATACTCTTCGATACTGATATCGTCTAACGTTTCTTTGCGTTTCAGTATCAGGCGAATTAACTCCCATTGCTGTGATTTACTTAAACCAAAGTCATTAGCATCTAAAAGCTCACCGCATTTATGCATTAAACGCGCTTTCGAATAGTTTGGATCGTTGTCATTGATCAAACGATATTCATCAAGTACGGAGTAGCCGTCTGGCAGCTCTACTGCAGGGATATCCTGGAAGAGATCCCAAAGGGTATCGTAATTCCAATTCATCTCGCGGCCACCACGAATGATATAACCATCTTCTGGATTGCCAGCGCCATCCATAGAGCCGCCTTCGATATCCATTTCTTCTAATATGGTAATGTTCGCCGCAGGCATATGAGCGTCGCGAATAAGATAAAACGCCGCCGCTAGGCCACCGATCCCACCACCAATAATCCATGCCTTACGCTTCTTGATGCCGGGCGTCGGTAAGGTCTTGTGGCGGGCATATGGCGCAATGTAATCGTAAGGCGGCAAGGTATTTAGCGGTTGATGATGCCAATAATCCCTCGTTGCATCGGGTTCATGCTCAAATCCTTCTGGCGCGGTTGCTGTTATAGGAAACTTCGAAATGTCTTCAATACTCATGGCACCGGTTCCTTTCGTTGGTGGCGTTGCTTTGAGTTATGTTGGCACAAGTGGAAAAGGTTTGGGGTGAGCTAGATCAAGGGATGGGGGCGAATTAGATTTGAACGGTCTCAATAATCGTTCAGATCGCATACATTGGAATAAAAGGATTTTAAAGGGTATCTCGTAAGTGCTTACTTACTGTAGATGTCTTGCAGAGATGGCCCGCCCGGCAGAATTCGAATCTGCGACCTCTGCCTCCGGAGGGCGGATCGATTTTCGACCTTAAACTACATTGTATTGATTTATAAGCACTTTTTTGGTGTTTTATCACCGTCCACGGGGTAACTTAAAGTAAGCTTACACAATACTAGGTCACAAAAGTTGGATCGAATTTTCAGATTTTTTGACTTCTGCCGCCAGTTACGATCATTTGGGCGCCAAATAAGCATAGTCAATTAACAGTATAGTAATTGAGCAGCAAAGCCGGAGCAATCAAAGTAGCGATTGCTCTAACCCTAATTTAGGGCGTTCAATCATAATGAACGTTCATTCTTAGTGAATGTTCCTTGAGCGTCTAATGACCCTATGTTGAATTTTAAAGAGATATAGCGTTTGAATACGTAGGCCGCTTTGTGAGTATATGATCCTCTTTAGAGGGTTAAATTGATTTTATCCTCTTTGGGGTGTAATGTAATTATTATCCGTAGAAGAGGATAACTCATATGAAAGTCACCTCCATCGAACTACTCGCTAAAGCGATGAAACAAGCCAGAAAAGAGCAACAGCTCTCGCAGGCGGCAGCAGCCGATAGAATAGGTATCAAGCAAGCCACCGTTTCAGCATTTGAGAATCATCCAGACGGAAGTCGTTTAGACACTTTATTCAAACTATTGGCCGCCTTAGAGCTTGAGTTGCACATAACTAAGCGCGGTGATCCAGCAGATAAAAACCAATGGGATCAGGAGTGGTAAGCAATGGCTGAACTCACGGTTGCCCTTAATGGAATTCCTGTTGCTGTTCTCGATAAACGTACGTCAGGTGCGCTCAGTTTTCGCTATCTATCGGAATGGTTACAACGCCCCGGTGCTCGACCAATTTCATTGTCACTGCCATTGTCTGATACTTCGTACCAAGGCGAAAAGGTACTTAACTTCTTTGACAACTTGTTACCTGATTCGGAATCCATTCGAACGAGAATACAGTCGACATTTCGTGTTGCGAGCAGTCACCCGTTCGATTTATTGGCTGCAGTAGGGCGCGATTGCATTGGCGCTATTCAGCTTTACCCTTTGGGTTCAGATATCCCTGATGTTCAGCAAATGATATCTGAACCTCTAACCGACGCTGATATTGAAAACCTACTGGCGGGTTACCAGCAGGCACCGCTCGGCATGGATGACGACCATGACTTCCGTATCTCACTGGCGGGTGCCCAAGAGAAGACGGCACTACTTTGGCATCAGGGCGGTTGGCAAAGACCATTTGGAAGCACGCCGACCAGTCATATATTCAAATTACCCATTGGATTTTTAGAACCTCGTAATATCGACCTACGCCTCAGTGGTGAAAACGAATGGCTGTGTCTGCAAATATTGAAAGAGTATGGAGTGCCAGTACCGAACGCTCAATTGGCTCAGTTCGGTGCTCAGAAAGCACTGATCGTAGAGCGCTTTGATCGACGTTGGTCGTCAGATTCACAATGGCTAATGCGCCTTCCTCAGGAAGACTTTTGCCAAGCGCTGGGTGTATCGCCAGCACTTAAATATGAAAATCATGGCGGGCCAAGCATTCAAGACGGTATGAAACTGCTGCAAGGATCGCAAGCCTCAAATGCGGACAGAGAACTGTTTTTCAAAGTGCAAATACTCTTTTGGCTATTAGCTGCGATTGACGGTCATGCAAAGAATTTCAGTGTGTTTCTAGAACCCGATTCTGCTTATCGCATGACGCCCATTTATGATGTGCTTTCTGCTTATCCGTTAATGGCCCAAGGCAGTTTACCTGCTGAAAAAGCAAAGATGGCTATGTCGCTTAAAGGCAAAAATCGTCACTATCATTGGGCAAAAATAGAACCTAGGCACTTTATCAGCACCGCGGGGCAGATTGGGTATTCGACTAGGCGAACAATGGAGCTGATGAATGAAATCGTTGATATGACGGAGGGAGTATTAGCTCGGGTTAAAGCAAACTTGCCCGAAGGCTTTCCAGTACAGGTGAGCCAATCAATTTTCGATGGCGTGACATTTCAGTCGCAACGGTTGAACGATTTTAGTTTGAGTTTGTGACTTGAAATACAAGGCACCATTGATATAACTATTTTTGACTAAAGTGGGTTTCTAGTAAACCGGTAGCGATTCAATGCTAGCATCAGAATCATATGATAAAGTGCTGATTTATAATGTAATTAGTCTTACCAAGGAAGGCTTACGATGGCACTCGTTGAACAACCTCGATCTCCGAATGCTCCTCCAAAAGCTCCGAGTCCGCTTGAAGCTGCGATTTACGAATATGAGAAGAAGGCTGCCTCGGCCCATAAGGCAAGGCTTGCTGCTCATACATGTATCCCAGGCGTAGAAACAGAAAGATTACTAAAGAAAGCCGAGTGCGATATTGCTGCTTTGGGACTAGAAAGAGACCGGCTGCGTTGCCTTGCGCAGATTCAAGCCAATCTCGAATATTATCGTGCAGAATGTACAAGTGTTAACGTGACTGAACTTTTAGCGGAGCCTTACCACCCAACAAAAAATTTAGCGGATAATCTGAGAGCATTAGGGGAAGCAAAACCTGGAGAGCCCTACGATGCACATCATATTATCCCAGGCAAAGGACGCTGGCAGAAAGATGAGATGCTGGCTGCTCGTCTAAATTTACATCTTCATGGTATCGGAATAAATGATCCTCATAACGGCTCGTGGCTTCCCAGAAATAAAGAAGATAAAGGTCATTGGGGATCACCGCAATCTCCTGCACATAAGGAAATCCATCGTTTTAATTACGAAACTTGGATTGCTACCACCTTTGCGAGAAGTGGTTTACCCAAGATAGCCTTTCTCGCAGCACTTCGCGAAGTAAAAACCAAGCTGAGATTTGGAGGCTTTCCTCCCGAAATCACTGCACCGAAAGATGATGCGTGGGGAGGGAGTTGATGACTGTTTATCGCGTGAAGGGCAATGTTCGCCAATACAAGTCCTTGTCATTAAATAGCATAGATTTGGCCCAGCAACTGAATCGCCTAGATGCGCTGACTACATTGGTAAATTTCCCTTCGCTGAATGCTCCGCTTCTCCCCATGTGGGGCGATGTTAGTGCCATCTTTACCGCAGAATCAAAAACCGCTGTAGAGAAGCCGGATCTAATTACATGGGCTAGTGGCGCGCTGTATATGTCAATTTCAGCCTACGAGCTTCTTCGGCGACGGTTGGAGCACGAAGGAGAGTTTCTACCTGTGAGCGTTGAAGGCGATCCCGGCTATATCTTCAATAACCTCGCGCTCGCGAAAGAAGATCCAGACTACACCGTAAACAGATACTTTGACGGTGAGAAAGTCGGTCTGGAACATCTCGAGTTTGATCGTAGAGATCTTGAGAGGCGCATGCTGTTCAAATCTGAGCGAGAGGGTTGCGGTACTTTGTATTGCACTGAGGAGTTTAAGGAACTATGTGAAATGAATAACTTGAATGGTCTGATCTTCGACGAAAAGCTCCTTAATCCATTCGTTTAAGTATAGGATAACTTTGCTTTATGATTTTCAGTGGCGAAATATCCGAGCAGTTTATTCTCTCGATTTAAGACCTTCTGATCCTGCTGCTCGCTATATATCGCCGATTTACCTGAGCTAAGACTAGCACTTAGATCTCAGGTAATCGTATCCAATTCTATTTTGCAGCCAGAGGAGCATCCTCAAGTAGTAGGACCACCTCTTTCAATGTTTGCTTCGATATTGGTTGTTTACCTTTTCCAGTTACGAACGTTCCCCACTTTTGATAAGCCTCTGGATTCTCCAATAAGTGCTCAGAAAATTCTAATGGAGTAAATTCGCTTTTATCTCTTTCCCTTGCCAGTTCTGGTGCCATCACTAGTAAGCGTTGGATGGCATGGATGTTTCCAGTCCACGTTGCTGTGTGTAATGGGGTGCGCTGATCAATAGTTTTTAGATCTAAACGACATGGGTGATCAAGTAGAAAATCGACACATTTATTTTCACGGGATTTAATAGCGCTATGAAGCGCGGTCATTCCATTCCAATCTTGAATATCTGAATCAGCGCCTGCTTTAAGCATAATATTAACCATTTCAGAATCACCTGCTTCAGCCATCAGCATTAACGGCGTTTGGCCTTTCCAATCAGTAATATTCAACTGTTTTGGTGCTTGCTCTGCTAAAAGACTAATACATTGATGCCAGTGAATGATCAAAGCCTCGAACTTTTTCAGGTCGCCTTGAACATCGATCTGCGGATTTTTGTTGACGAATGAAACGATTGATTTTTGACTTTTTTTAAAGTCATTGAATGCCTTAACCCAGAACGTCATTACCGTATCACCACTCGCCATAGGAAGTGCTGCATTTAATTTTCTGCGATTCTCCTTTATCCAGTTTGTTAGATTTTTTAGATTGCTATTAAAAACTACTTTTATAGAATTTTCAGCGGTTTCCTTTGCTATCGGTGTTTGTCGCTCTATTCCTGGGTAGTTTTTATAAAGGTCTTCCCAGAAATATTCATATAAGGAGTGAGCTAATTCTTGAATGGGGGGTACCGATGGCGTTGATATCCCCTCTACAATTCCACCATCTAACATGCCTCGATAGTACTTTTCATGATTGTTTGGGATTAATTTTCCGTTAGCCACTTCGGTTGCAAGCGCATCACGAGCGAGTATTCCTTTTAACGGGCCGTAATTACGCTCAGAACATGAGTCAAAAGCCTCTCTGAAAATTTTTCCTGCTGCATGAAATTCTCCTTTAGCAATCATATGTTTGGCTTTGAATTGGAGTATCCCCGCCATGAATCCAGAGTAAGCTCCATTGGCTTCAGCCTCTTCGATTAATACCTCAACCTTTGTTGGCGTATCTTTGGAGTTATTTTTTGTATCTGAGTTCAAGTATCCATCAAGTTCAAAACAAATGGCTGACAGCGTTTGTATCGGTGTGCTTGCTAACTCTCTTATTCTATCAATAGCCATTTTCCGTGCTGCTGGATTCAGAGTTTTATTCTGAGCAACCTGACTTAGTATCCAGTAGTTGTCGATATTTTGTAATGCACGCCAAGGAGAAGAACGACGCATCTTATCAATTAGCTGTCGTTCATTTATTGCTTCGTTGCGCAAACTAGTTAGTCGTTGATCATCACGAATTCTAGTTGTAGAAAGCTTTTCATTCGAAGGTATGAAGTGATCTTCCAGTGTGTCTTCTGTTTTCGCTTCGAAAAAGAAGCGCGTCAAAAATTGAGAAAGTAGATCATTAGCTAACATTCGCTTACTAGGGAGAATGGAAATTGATAATAAAGTACTGCAATGCTTTTCTAAGCTTTCCTCGAACCATTTATTTTCTGCTGCTTCGCCATGTTCTTTGCATTGGTTCCATGCCTCAATCGTACTGTTATAAACAAGTTTATATATTTCAATCAATTGGAGTAATTTGTTCTCACGAGGATCAGCGCACATGAGATTGACTTGCGGGAAAAGAAATTTAAGCAATCTGCTATATCCATCTTGAATCGCTCTAGCAAGCAGTAGACGTTGACGAATAGTATGCATGGACGGCTTACGATAGCGATCAGCTAGCAAAGATACAAACAGGGCTCTCTCTTCAGCGTCCGCAGATTTTTCGAGAATAGATTCCAATCGCCCTTTTTGGGTCATTGGTATTTCATGGCGTAGTGATTCTGGAGTCAATTTTTTGTATTCAGTAAAGTCTAATGCCTTCTCGAATTGCTCGTCAGGAGAGAGCTTCGTATCAAGGGCGAATACTCCTTTGAATTTCATCAATGAGTCGTCAGAAAAATATTTCAAAATAGAATCATGAGTTAAGGTTGTATCTTTCTTCCAATTGTACAAAGAGCGACGAAATGCTTCTTGAGTTTCATCAGTTGCTTCATTTCTAGCATCGGCAAATTTTTCGAGTGGGAGCCCTTCTAAATCTAATAACCAGTCAATGACTTGGGCGACCGGCAAACAAAGAGTTGGGTTGCCATTCACTTCTCTTGACTCGGGTAGGTACCAGAATTTCCCTGAGGGCATTCCTGAGTCTAATTTTGTTTCAAGGTTCCAAAATCCGAAACGTCTGGCGACTGCTGGTATGATCTCATAACCTAAAAGCATCCAAGCAATCTGCTGGCTGGTAGCGTTATACGTCCATATTTTGAGTTCGAGATCTTTATAGGCGTTAGCGAACTCTTCTAAGTTAGACAGGACATCAAATTTAGAGTGGTCTTCTAAATCTAGGGCTACAGAAATGTCTTCTATTATCTCTTGAAACATTTCAGTTCGAACTTCCAAGCTACATTGACCATTAGCGAACTTGTCTTTCTGCTTCGTAGAACGTTTGCGAGTTGAGGTGTGCTTAGTTGATAGTCCAAGGCTCTGCTGAACTTCTAGCGCAATGGATTCGATTGAAGGGACGGTGCTCATATTCATTCCATGTGATTGTTTAACGTATGTATATCCTGGCAGACCATCATGATTTGCTCTCTGAAAAGTATCGTCCCCCCCTATAGCGCATTGCTCTCGATAAAGTTGGATAGGGGGGGACATCATCTTTCATAGGGCTTGATAGGATAGTTTGAGACTCTAGTCGGACTTTACCGTCGGAGCTCAATTATGTGCAATACATCTAATCAACTCGTCATTAACTGGCATCTTACCGAAGCATGCAATTATGGCTGCCAATACTGCTATGCCAGCTGGAAGAAGCCTTCTGATCGAGAACTGATCCATGATGCTGGGAAAGTATCAGAGCTAGTTATGGCGTTATATGACTTCTTTAAGCCAGGTAATACATCAAATCCTCTTACTAGAAATATGAGTTGGCAATCAGTGAGATTGAATTTGGCAGGAGGTGAACCTCTTCTATATGCCAGCAAACTACCAAGTGTTGCTCGCCAGGCTAGAACATTGGGAATGGACGTCTCGATCATTACCAATGCCTCACGTATGACAAGGGATGTCGTTGATGAGTTGCTACCCATGCTTACGTGGATCGGTGTCAGTCTTGATTCGAGTAGTTTAAAAACCAATCAAGGAATTGGCCGAATGACTCACCATGGTGAGGTTATCAACTTTGATCATTTGTCTAATAGCTTGTCAGCTGCTCAGATGAAGAACCCATCTCTATCATTAAAGATTAATACGGTTGTTAATAAGCTGAATTATCAGGAGGATTTTTCTCAAGTTTTAGATAAATTCTCACCTAAAAAGTGGAAGGTTTTACGCATGCTTCCTGTAACTAATGATTCGCTAGCGATCAGTGAAGAGGAGTTTTTTGAGTTTGTTGAAAGACATTCACAATGGAAGGAGATTCTGTGTGTAGAAGACAATCAAGATATGCAGGATTCATATTTGATGGTGGACCCGTATGGTCGGTTCTTTCAAAACGGATCTTCTCTTAACGGATTTGGCTATCAATACAGCAAACCTATTATTGAGGTTGGCGCAGCAAGTGCATTTGCCGACGTTACATTCAAACCTGAAAGATACCTTTCCCGCTACATTGTGACTGATAAGGGAGAGCTAGTATGAAGTACTGTGCGAATAAGGATGTCAACAAACTGATCCGTCAGTTTCTTCGTAAGGGATGGTCTTTCAGCCATGGTAAAAAACACGGGAGATTGACTCATCCTAAGGGATTCCCTGTCATAACGATTTCTAAAACACCGAGTGACTCGAGGTGCGTAATGAATATTCGGAATGACTTGCTTCGAGCTTGTCGAGACCAAAATTAATCAATCTAATGTACGACTGCTCTATCATAAACGTCTCACCATAAACTGTGGCCATGGCCACAGTTTTGTCCCCACCTGATATTGCGTCCGTCAGTAAATATATTTCTAAAAATCCAAAAAAAATCAATAATTTGAATGAGTCTCAGATGGTTTTCTTGTTGGCAATGAGATTTCAGGCATACCTATTTTTTCTAAAAATCCAATCCCAAATGAGTTCTGTCCCTCCATTGCTATAGGTAAAACGACCGATAGTAACGAGAGCATAACTGATGATTTCCCTCGAGAAGCCACGAAATGTCCCTCCGTTGCTACAGGTGCAATGACCATAGCAAAACAGGCTGTTCAATAATTTCACTTGAGAAATCACGAATGTCCCGAGGTTGCTATAGGTAAAACGACCGATAGTAACGAGAGCATAACTGACGATTTCCCTCGAGAAGCCACGAAATGTCCCTGCGTTACTACAGGTGCAATGACCATAGCAAAACAGGCTGTTCAATAATTTCACTCGAGAAATCACGAATATTCCAACGTTGCTATGGCTGAAATAGACCATAGCGAAACAGATATTCGGAATAATTTCCTTCGAGAAATCTTTGAGTGTCCCACCCCCGCTATAGGTCATTGATGACCACTGACGTGGTGGGAATAAAGATAATTTTTTGAGAAATCTGACCTCTGTCCCAGCTGCGTAACAGGAAAAATATGCCATCGCATGGCAGGGATAATGTCGCCTTTTTTTTAAGAATTCGCCTCATCTCTGCGCTGCTCTTGGTCTGTAAACACTCAGATTGGAGAAAAATTTATGTCAGATTTAGTAAAAAATATTATAAACCCGCCACCTAGAAAAAACGGCGCTCAGCAAATTTATGAAAATGTTGATAGGCTAAATTCAGAATATAAAACTGAATTTTTAAAAATTATTATTGAATATCTTGATGAATTGAAAAAATCATCAACGAATTTGGACGACTGGCATACTGATTATCAAAAATCAGCTGATAGTCGAATGCGTGGATTAATATCGTTGCACCCTGTTTGGGCAGCATTGTACGTCGACAATCGAGATCGAACTGATATTCAGAGATTACAATTTGAATTTTTAACAGGACTATTTTCAGGCAATGCAGAAAATTTAAAAAATCATGATATTGATGGTTTTGGATTAATAATTCGGAATTGTAAAATGATGCCCTCTATAGATGTAGATGGAAAAACCGCAATAGAAATTTTAGATTTATTGAGATTGAGTCCGTCGCAGATGAAAAATTCTAAAAGGTTTTTAGACGTATGCAGTGGAAAAAAAGTCTCTCGCAGAAAATCTTGGAAAAAATCAACCATTGATGGTTTACACCTCACTAGAGAAATCACTAAAAACGGTGTTCAAATTGATCGTAATGGACATTTAGAGGTAATAATACCGTCGGATCCTGATGATGGCGAATCACTACCAGGAATTGCCGAATATTTTGAGAAAAAAATTAATGAAAATAGTGGTTTAGAAATACTCGAAAACTTTGAACTAGAACGCCAATTCCTACAAATCGGAGAAATTCGATCAACAACTGTTGAGGTCCGTTTAGCTGGGCGTGACAGCACTAATATCATGAATCGATTGCGTCGTGAGAACGCTGCTATTGCAATCGATAATAGACAGTTATCAGATTACGAACTCGGCGAAATTTGGAGTTTAATTAAAAATGGTCTGGATTGGTATGACAGTGACGAAATCGAATGGTTGGTGATCAGAATATTAAAATTATGTCTAAACTATGGTTTCAATGTGACTAAAATTCTAGGCATAACTAGAAAATCGACGAATGCGAACTCGCAATTATCGATGGAGAGAATTTATTATGATGCCGAGAATAATTCAATTCATATACCTAGAATTAATCCAGAATATAAAAAAATTGAAAAGCCAGTGTTCACAGAAAATAGGAGAGATCCATTATATCACGCTACGCATGTCGAATTGCCAAATTACGCAATGAGCGTTCGTGATATGACGAGGCTAATTAATAAAATAAACAAATTTGATGAGGCTGTAATCAATAAGGAGATTCGTAATATTCTAGGGCCGTTAAATATTGACACGTCGCGTTTTACTGTATCTAGGATATCAAATTCTATAATAAATATTGCGAGAACAAATTTTGATCCAATGATTGTTCAGACTGCATTTGGTTGTAATATCCCGTCAACAAGCGCACCACGTTTTTATTCAGCAATCACATCAGAGGAGATTTATCGGTGTTATAAATTTTCTCTAAAAATTCTCATGTCACGCTGTGGTAGGTATTTTCCGTTAGATGATCGTACGCCTCAGGCAGGTGTTTTTAGCGCTAGATATGTTCCGGGATCTGAGGATGTTTCTCAGCTATTAAAAAAATTAGCAAAATCTTGCCAGGAAACAGAGATTTTTACTAACGATTGGCACAATAATATCACGCTGCTATGCATTGTAACTCAGTCAATTTTCACTACAGTACGAGGTATAAATGATCCGTTGATAGAGATCGACTCTGAGTGTGACATTTTATATTTTAGAGATAAAGATAGTTCGAGATTTTCTCATGCTCGGTTTCAGCCAGTTCATCCAATGGCCATTCAAATATCGAAATTTTACAGAGTCGTTAGGCAGTTATCGATTCAACGAGTAGCTGCTGATAGAAATATTGAAAGTTTTTGTTTTTTTATAGATAAAAATAATTTCATCGTTGATAGCAAAATTAGCAATGTTGAAAAATATTTATCAGATTTTTCTAATCTACCTATCAATTCAATGAGGAAATATATAAAAAATAAATTACGAGAATTTGGTGTCAGCTACGAGGCATCGGGTATGGTTATGAATCATTATTCCATGGGAGAGGCAATTTGGGACGATTTTTCAGTTCATTGCCCATTCGCTGCAAAAAAATCAATTTTAGATGCCTACGAAAAAATTATTATTGAATTAGAAATTAACCAGGAGTGGTTTCAATATGCCAACTGAAATTTTAGAATTCACCAGGTCCGCATTATCACAATTAAATATCGAATTAGATTCTGAGAATTCCATTTCAGGTACTCAATTGAGAGAATTGCTCGATGTTATGGAGCGGTTAGCTGGCGGAGACGATGTTCAGAGTCAATTCAATTATTTGGTAGAACGGTGGCGCGAGGAGGGTCGGATTGGTCTTCGAGAAATTTACAGAACATCTGTTATTCAGACACCACCGGCTCCGATCAATCCTGATAATGAGATTTTTTATCGATCAATTATAAAATTTGATAACGTGTTTTATCAAAAAATTCATGAGTTCGACCCAAAATTTCACATGTCGGCAATAATATATAGTCTCATTCGAAATTCGGTCTTACTCGATCCACGACAGATAAAGCACATATATGAACATGGTTTTATTGAGGGATTGGTAAGACACAACGACGTTTATTGGTATCGATTATCGAATGACACAATCTGGATTCCAGATGATTATACGCTGAGTTTGATTTTTTATTTTAGGGATAATCTGATTCTGAAAAAATCAAAATCTTGGTTTTCCTGTCTCAATAATTTTTTGAAATATTACGATAATAATTTTTCGACTGTTAATCAAAAGCAATTTCTATCAGCAATGATTGGATTTCATAAAACACAAATGCCGGCAGCCATGGTCAATGTTCAGATAGATCGTTCAAAAAATCGATTTTTCACTGAAAAAATCTTTCTGAGATCATTGTCTATGAAAATCGATAATCAGAAATTTATCAATGAATCGGATTTTAGATTAAATATTTCACGAAAACAGGCGCGTTCAAAAATTTCCGCTGAAATATCTAACATTATAAAAAACCTCAATGATCAAGAGGATTTATTGGTTGAAATATTAAAATTCTCGAATTCATTGAGCTATGCTGCGATTTCTGTGATTCGTTGTGTTTATTATTATGCAAAAAGTAGTACTAGATTCGGTAAAAAAATTAAAACATCTGGCCTGCTGAGAATTTATAATGATCTAATGGGTCGTTTTCAAATACAATTTTCTAATGATAACCCTGAAGAATTCTCTGATGAGGAATTAATTTCTGAGCTGTTGGATATGATTAATGAGTCACCAGTCGAATCACAACCGAATGTACGAGAGTCCATCGAAAAATACTTATGGTTTTTACACAGGTGTCAAAATAGGAAACTTTTAAAATTAGATTTTAAATTAAATTCATCGTCTAGCGTTAAGAGGCCAACAATTCTATTGCCGCATGAATACCGCAGGTTATATGACGAATTGTCCAAAAATATGGTCAGTGAGATTTCGTTAGAGCGACGTAATTTTGTCAAAAACATGCTGTTATTGCTGATCATTGGTTATCGTCTAGGCCTGAGGAGAGGAGAAATTGAAAATCTATTGGTCAGTGATTTTCATCTAACTCGATTCATGGTTGTTATCGTTCAGCCCCATCAAAATCATCAATTGAAAACCGCTTATAGTCCTCGTCAGGTCGCGATTAGTGGAAGGTTCAGTGATGACGAATTGAATTTTTTGAAAAATTATATTCGTAATAGACTCAACAATACTGATATTTCTAATAAAAAATTATTGGCTTCAGATGACGATCGTGCAGAGTCAACATATTGCGACAATTTATTTGTAGTACTCTCTCGAATGCTCCAGGCTGTTACCAATGATTCTAAAATGCGATTCCATTCATTGCGCCATTCATTTGCCTCAAGAAATTTTTATATGATCATGTGCATGAATAATTTAGATCGTAATATTAATAATAATTATTTTACTATTGATTCTGATGAATTTGATCGATTCAATCAATATCTCAATCGTGTTAGGCCTGACGATGTCGGAACACGTCAATTTAATGTTTTTCATCAATTAGCCGCCGAAATGGGTCACAGCTCACCAGAAACAACGCTTAAAACCTACATTCATACGCTGGATATTATATCCAATGAATATCGTGATAGAAATCTGCCTCGGTTTACAGCTAAAACATTTTCGTTGTTATTGGATCGTAATGTAGAGGCTATTTATAAGCACTGTCGAACACGAGGTATTTCATATAATGATGGGCTAATTTCTGTCCAATTTGTCAGGGATGTTATTCATAATCGTATGAAAAAAATTGTGAAAAATATCTCAGTTGATAATTGGCTAGATGTCTCAGAATATTCGCCAGAAAAATTGTATTCCAAAGACGATAACTATTTTAACGATTTGATAATTTTCCTTAGGTTACTGAATAATAATGAGATTACGACCAGAAAATTTTATTATTTGTATCCTATTTTTAAAACGATTCCTAAATTCCTTAAGCGCGATCAAAACTTATTGAATATAATTATTAATCAATGGGCGAGGGATGATAAATCCGTTATGCAATTAATGATCGAAAACTTCCTTAAACTACCAAACATGCGACGAGAGGAATTTGCTTATCGATGGAGTCTGATTTCTCATCAGGCTCCGAATAGTGTTTTCGTAAAAAAACCTGATTTTTACAATCACCGTCAGAATAGTGCGTGGAATTTTATTAGGACACTCCAGATCACTGCTGATGCTGAGTAGTTGAAAATTCTTCGGTTTTATTCATCGCAGTATAATTTCAGATGTGGTTGTACAGATGATATCCGTATAACTACATCTGATTTTTTGGATATTTGCTATTGATTAAACACGGAATTCAACGGGTCACTCCCCGGATTCTCAGCATAATATTCATTGAGGCGTCTATTTTTTATGCCGGATATTATCAAATAGATTGATAGTCCGACGATGGTTAATAGTCCAATAATTACAAAAGCGTTCAGCATTTCAGTCAGCATAGAGACCTCTCAAATATCTGTTATTTGCAATCTAATTTTAGCGCAGTTCCAGATAGACTGGCGACCCCTGAAATTAAAACATTGCGTTGAGCTGTGCCATACTCACTGTATTCCAGTCCGCCGGAACCTCCAAGCCAATTTTCCCTATAGTCCACCAATGCATTGAAGCCGGCCTTTTGAATAATAGTCACAAACTTATCTCTATGGGCTGTAAAATTTTCGGAAAGAGCCACTGGTAGGCTATTGGTGCTATAGAATTGATAATACATAGGCCTGTACCCCAATATGGTACAGCTTATCTGTAATAGGCTATGGTCGGAGTTCAAGAGGCCCATCCAAAGGGGTTGAGTGCTGTTCTCGGCCAGCGATGATTGGTATAAGCCAATCATCATAAGCCCTGACAGTATCCTTAGCCTAAACCTCACTAGAGTACACCTTGTACTGCATGAGTTTTAATTCGCACGAGTGTTTGTTCAATACACGGTCTGTTTTTCCTAAAAAGCTTTTCTCAGTGTAATACCACTGTGAAGAAGGCAAGTTATGAATCTGTCCTACCAGCTTGTAATGTACGCCCGGAGCAACGTCGATCGTTGCTTTAGCATGCCCGACCTTTGGATCATTATTTCCACCCATGACATTGGGGTTTAAATCGCATTCGTAATCGATCTCATGTTGGCCAGGTAAGATCGCGTGTTTTGATTGAGGTAATAAGGCTAGTTTTTTCCCATCAATGGAATTGATTATCACACCAGACCCCATCCCCCAACCCGAGTTACCGTTGTTTTCAATGATAGCAACGTCGGTGATTGGGCGTTTTTCGCCGTCGTAAAAATCCGTGACGCCATGGCCAACCAAACTTTTCATGGTGCTACAGCCACTTAAAACTGTCGTCAGAATCAATAAAGCTGAAGAAATCGATTTCATTTAGTACGTCCCTTGTGTGGTTTGTTCTCAAAATGAGTAAAATAAAACTATAAATTATTCTTCTAGGAGAGACAATAAATGATAGTTACCCTATAAATACAAAGTTCTAATACTTTTTACGCTCTGTATCTGTCACTTATAAATACTCAATTTGGGTAAACAGTCGTATGTTCTCATGATGAGAACATGATTAAGACCATAGCATCTCCAAAGTACGGCAAACTTATCGGCTGGTTAATCGCAGCTAGGAAGGCTCGTGGGTTGAGTTTGCGCGAGTTGTCTACTTCCCTAAACATCACGCTGACAGCGGTTCACAGGATAGAATCGCTAGAACGTCGGCTTGATGTCTTTGAGTATGTTCAGTATTGCCACGCCTTAGGTGTTGATCCCATTGATGGCATCAAAATGCTCAGATGATGATGGTTGTTATATGCTTCTAATAAACCGAATACACCTTCTTAGTTCTATGAATCAATAGAGTAAGAAGGTGCGTTACGGTGTATTTTCCTTAGTTTGTCGCGTCGGGTAGAAGTCGTGCAAAGTTTGTTCGCAAGTCTCCGAGCGTCTGAAACTCTTTTGGTCGGGTGTGCATCTTTTGATGCACCCAAAGTCTCACCGCATCGTGATTATTTACCCCCGAACGAATGCCAAGATACGAAGACAATCCCCTCCCGTCTTGAATCTCATAAAGAAATATCAACCAATCAGCAATGCTGTGAGCTTTTGGGGCTACCCATAAAGGTTCGAAGTGCGCATGGTGCATCACAATTCATCCCCCTTAGATAATATGTCCTTTATGCTCTTGGGCGATTCCTTCTCAAAGCGTTGCTCCAGTAACCGATCGAACGCCGAGCCATCTTGGCGGGTGAGGTTGGGTACATAGCGTGAGTACACACGAAACAGCATCTCGGTGGTGGTATGGCCCATCTGTCGCGCAATCCACTCCGGGCTTTCCCCAGCAGCCAACCACAAAGTCGCAGCCGTATGGCGCGTCTGATAAGGACGTCTTTGTTTGATCCCTAAATAGCGCAGCAATGGATACCACACGCGCTTAGTCACATTGTTATGTGATAAAGGTGTGTCATTACGGGTTGAGAACACCAACTCCTGGCGGCGAGTCAGATTGCGCTGCTTCATCAGCGCGTCATACACCGGCTGCGACATATGAATCTCGCGTTGCGATCCATCCGTTTTGGTGTAAGTCATCTTGCCATCGACCACCGTTTCACGAATTAAAATCTGGCGACGCTCAAAATCCACGTACTGCCACTTCAAGCCATCAATTTCACCGGTACGCATGCCCGTAAAGAAACGCACCGTGTAATAGGCTTTAAAATCCTCACGAACATTCGCCAGAATGAGCTGAACTTCTTCAATGGAAAACGGCTCGACATCCACTCTTTGAATTTTGAGAGATTTGATCCCTTTATAAGGTGAGGTAAACTCATAGCGGTCAGCGGCTTCATTCATAATCATCCTCAACGGGGTCATAACCTTGTTGATGGTGGCAGGCTTCAGTTCACTGTTTTTCCGCTTTGGATCTTTGGCGAGAGTGGAGCGGAAATTCAGGATGTCTGCTTTGGTGATGTCGTTGACTCTTTTACTACCCAATCTAGGAATCACGTAAGCATTAATATTCGTGATCACCGTCATCAAATGGCTGTCACGCCATTCGATCTTCTTCTCGGCAAGCCACAACTCAGTAAACTCCTCTAAGGTTGGAAAGCTAGCATCGACAGAGTGGGGCGAGAGCTTGGCCGCCAGTACTTTTTTGTCCAATTCGTCAAAGAAATCCGCCTTCGCACTTTTAGGAAAGTAATCGCGATAAACGAATGTACCGAGGGTTATTTCTGCCTCGATACGTTCCATTATTTTCTGCATGCGACGTTTATTAGATTGGTTGTTTTCTAATTTTGTATATTCACGACACCGCTGTCCTTTATAACGGAAATCGAAAAATAGTTTATTTCCACGCGAATTGATTTTAGCCATTTAAATTCTCCTTAGTGGATACCCATCATCAAGGTGTCAATTGCTGGAGCTTTAAACATATCGGCTTCAATTTTTTCCCATACATAAAGAATCTTGCGGCCACCGAAAGGACGAAAGTAATGCACTCCCTCAAGTAGAACGGAATCTTTGAGTTGGTTGCGAATAGTGCGAGCGTCGTACTTGATGCGCTCAGAAAGTTCTTCGGTTGTTAGGTAGGTTTGTGACATCGTATTTATCCTCGATAATTGATATTCTAAATGAACTAACGCTATTCAAGTTGGCGAAATGTCATTCTAGATAACATTTTAAGCGACAAAAAATCATTTGCAATACTTTTTTGTCATTCTGGATGTTATTTTTGTATTTTGGAGGTTTTTTTGTGATTCGATGTCATTTAGCAAGGTTGATGGGCGAACGAAAATTAAAAATTGTCGATGTCGCTAGAGAAACAGGTTTGAATCGCAATACAGTGACTCTGCTTTATAAAGAAACCGCGCAAAGGATAGATATGGATGCTATCGATAAGCTGTGTGAGTTGTTTGAATGTGAAGTTGGTGACTTATTAGAGAGATACTGAAATGAGCGTACTCTCTGATGAGTCACAAGAATGTTTTCTATTAAGAAGCTGGTAAACTGGCTATCTCAAGTGCCGTTGGATTAGATACATGACGAAAAGGACTCTGATCTGTTGGATAGGAGGTAAGGACCTCTCAGCGATAGACTCTGCTCAGGACGGTCCGATACTCTCCACATTGAAAGCCGTACCTTTTGATCGCGCTGTCTTTCTGTATAACTATCCTGAAGCACAGGTTAGCAATTACCTGGCATGGTTAGGAAAGCATTCCACTGTCAGAGTTCAGGCCACAAAGGCCGAACTCACATCACCAATCCATTTTGCCGACATCTATGAAGCCGCCGATCAGCAGCTGGCTATGCAGAAGTCTGCGCAAGCTGAGGTTTCGATCTTACTTAGTCCAGGCACTCCGGCGATGCAGGCGGTCTGGATTCTGCTTGGCAAAACCCGTTATCCCTGTCAGTTTTATCAGTCATCTTTGGAGCAGGGCGTGCAGCTTGTTGATATTCCATTTGAGCTGTCAATGGAATACCTACCTGCAGCTAAAAGTATTGGCAGCGCTCGTATAAACCAGCTGGCAGAGGCCAGCGCCCCCGTTAACGCAGCCTTCGATAACATCATCACCCGTAACAACCGTATGCAAACCTTAAAAGCTCAGGCGCAGGTTCTTGCAGAGCGAGAGGTTCCGGTGCTGATTTACGGTGAAACCGGTACAGGTAAAGAGCTCTTTGCTCGCGCTATTCACAACGCGAGTCAAAGGGCAGATAAGCCATTTGTACCGGTTAACTGTGGTGCTATACCGCCAGACTTGGTCGACTCGATGCTGTTCGGCCATAAAAAAGGCGCTTTTACGGGCGCCGTTTCTGATAAGCCTGGAGTGTTCTCGCAAGCTGATGGTGGCACGCTGTTTCTGGATGAATTTGGCGAGCTAGACCCCAGTGTCCAGGTGCGACTACTTCGGGTATTGCAGGAAGGGTCATTTACACCGCTAGGTGCCAGCAAGGAACAGTGCGTCAACGTTCGCTTGATTACCGCAACACACCGTAATCTGATGGAAAAGGTATCTGATGGCACCTTCCGAGAAGATTTGTTTTATCGCATAGCCGTTGGGGTTTTGCATTTACCTCCGCTGCGTGAGCGGGAGGGCGATCTAACCTTGCTGGCTAAACGTGTGCTAAGGGCAATTGGGGAGAAAGACTCAGGTCTCAAGGATAAAAAAATTTCTCCCGAGGCAATTAATATTATCCTGAAGCATCCGTGGCGCGGTAATGTGCGAGAGCTTCAGTCAAGCTTACTGCGTGCTGCGCTCTGGTGTCATACGGACATGATCCAAGCGGAAGATATGCGTCAGTCTTTGTTCCTGATGCCAGAGGGCTCTTCAGGGATTATGACTCAGGATATTTCACAAGGTATTGATTTGAAAGAAGTTGTTGATAGTGTTGCACGGCATTATATCCCCCTTGCGCTAGATGCTGCACAAGGTAAAAAGACTCGAGCTGCTCAGTTGCTGGGGCTGAATAATTACCAAACGCTGAGTAACTGGATGGAAAAGTTGGATATCTCTTAGATAGATATGGTTGCTTTTCAAGAACTGGCATGACCTTCGCTAGGTTAAACCTATAGACGCAATAATTTTTATGAAACTTGTAAGTTTTGACTTTCTGCTTAGCAGCTGGAGCTACTTACTTACCAAGCTGGTTTCGCAAAGGCCTTGCTCAGAATAATTAACAAAGGAATGAACATTGGAAAATAATCTCGTTGTATCTCTAACTGACCGTAAGAAAAAAATTAAACAGTTAATCAGTGAAATGAATAGTGGTTTGCTTGAACGGACGGAGCAGGTAAAGCTGATTTTGCTGGCGGCATTGGCTGGTGAGCATGTATTGCTGTTGGGGCCACCGGGAACCGCTAAAAGTGAGTTGGCCAAGCGATTAAAAAGCGTATTTGTCGAAGCGAATTACTTCGAGCGCTTGCTGACACGATTTTCAGTTCCTGAAGAAGTTTTTGGTCCACTTTCGATTCAGGCTTTAGAAGAAGATAAATACAAACGCCTGACGAGTGGCTATCTGCCTGAAGCATCTGTGGCTTTTATTGACGAAATTTTCAAAGCCAATAGCGCCATTCTGAACAGCTTGCTAACTCTGCTAAACGAGCGCCAGTTTGATAACGGGAATCGTCGCTACTCTGTACCATTGATTTCTGTTGTTGCCGCCAGCAACGAACTGCCGCAAGGCGAAGAGTTAGATGCATTGTATGACCGTTTTATGCTGCGCAGCTTCGTGCATCCCGTTTCTGACGGTAGCTTTGAAGGTTTGTTGACTCTGGGTAGCGAAACCTGCGATCCGGACTTGGACACCCGGCTGAAAATTGAAGACCTTACCGAAGTACAACAGTTAGCTGACAAAGTTGAACTAACTCAAGATGTCATTGGATTGTGTAACGAATTTCGTCGTCACTTGCAGCAAGAAAACATCTATGTGTCCGATCGTCGCTGGCGCAAGTTGATCAAGCTGATGAAAGTCTCGGCGTTTACGTCAGGTTTTAATCAGGTATCCAATTATGACGCATGGATACTTCCGCATTGCTTGTGGCAGAAACCAGAACAGCTGGAAGGTTTGCAGCAGGTATACAAAGAGGCTATTGCGGTAAGTGGAGATTTCTCTGCTGATAAAGTGGCTAGATTGTTGGTAGCTTTGGAAGGGAAGCTAAGAGAAGAGTGCAAAGGCCAAATTCAGAAAGTCAATGCTGATGGAAAGCTTCTATATAAAGACTTTGACTGCTGGACAACAACAGAACCAATAGGCAAACAGCAGAAGAAAAACAAAGAAGGTGAATATTTATATTTCGACCTGAATAATAGAGAAGTGACTGAAGAACAGGGATACAGAAGTAAGAACAAGCCGGTAATGGTCGACGGACCAAACGCTCCTATTACTGAAGCAACATTTTATAGCACATCCCACATAAAACAGCGGGTGAATCAGGCTGACTCGGTAAGGAGTCAAATCTCAGATCACATCGAGCGCCTCGATAATCAGCTGGATATCGTCGACCAAGTTTTCTCTGAGCATCTCTGGATTGACTCAGCGTTGAAGCCTGAAATTACTGCCAATATCAGCAAAGCGAAAGACCACACCGCAGGCCTGTTAAAACGTGCCGAGAAGTTGATCGATGGCTTTGAAAACTTGCCTCGTGAAAGTGATGTGTTGGAGAGCGCTTTGAGTGAAGACAACGACGTCGAAGGTGGCGCAGTTGAGGGCGAACTCGTTGACTGATTTAGCACCATTCAAGCCTGCGCATGACTCTAAAGCACCCGCAGGGTTGCTTAATCAACTGAACAATCAGTTTGATTATCTCGATCTGCTGTCAGAAACCATACTTCCTGCCGTGGTTACGCATACTGGGGGCGAGCTTGAAGTTCGCTGTCAGTCTTTTGCACAGCTACGTCAATTCTTGTTATCAGGGACAGAACTTGTTTCGCCTTGCCCGTGGCTGCCTGAAGAGGTTCAACAGCGAGTGCTGGAACGCATTAATCAGTCTGGTATTGCGCGTTACTGCAAGGATAACGAAGACGTCACAGATGCCTTGATACTGGATTTAATTGCCGCGCTGGAGCGTAAGCAGGGAGCACAGCGAGTATCAGCGTTACAACAATTCGAAGAGCAAAAACAGAAGCAGTTACTGGCACTTCAACCAGAGCTGGATGCACGCAAGAATAAAAAACAGAAACAAAAAACAGCAGTACTTACCGATGAACAACTCTCGGCCCTACAAGCGGAATGTGAGTTAGCAGCTTGGCTTGAATCTCTGTCCGATTCCGCTGGCTTTTTCTCGGATGAGTGGGACGAGCGCTTGACCGTTTGGCAGCAGTTGGAAAGTGTTTTTAATGACTTAGGTTTAATTTCCGGACTTGGCTGGGATCTGTCTCGCGGGATTTTGCAAAGCCACGGTTGGATGAACCTGATCAGGCTGCACAAGTTGGTAGAGCAGCTACCGCAGTTACGTGAAGTCATCGAAACGCTAGGCCGAATGAAAGACTGCGATGGTGAGCCGATAATCGAAGAAATTATTTCCCGCATGAGTGTTCTGGCCCGCCGGGAGATCGAGGTAGCTACGCCCTTGGTGCCAATGGAAACCAAAGGTATCACGCGGTCGGATTCTGTTAGTCGCATGTTACCTCAGGAGGCTGCATTTCTCGGACATCCGGTGTTGAAAAAACTCTGGCACGCCCGACGGGCTGAACACGCATTGCTAAGTTATGCGGTAGAAGGCACCGAGCTTCTGCAACAGGAGAGTGAACAAGAGGAGGATGTGGCAGAACAAAAAGCGGGCGCTCAGACCAACAGCAATAAAGGCCCCATGATTGTCTGCTTGGATACCTCCGGTTCAATGAGTGGAACCCCCGAGAATATTGCCAAGGCTTTGGTGTTAGAGTGCCTGTCTGTCGCCAAAAAAGAAAAACGTGCCTGTTTCGTGTATTTGTTTGGCAGTCATAATGAAGTCGAAGAACTGGAGTTAACACCAACCAAAGAGGGCCTTGAGCGTATGGTTCTGTTTTTGTCTATGTCATTTGGTGGTGGTACGGATGCAGAAGGACCTTTGCGTTTAGCTTTGGAAAAGTCCAAAAAAGAGCAATGGGAAAAAGCCGATATCATGATTGTGAGTGACGGTGAATTCCCGGTGCCATCAGGTTTGGTAAGGCAAATCAATAAAGCAAAGAAAGATCGTTCGCTCTCTGTTCATGGCACGTTGATCGGTGGTTCTGATAGTACGATGAGCCGAATCTGCGACCCGCTTCATCGTTTCTCCCGCTGGATCGACTTACAGCAGAATCACAGCAGCTATTAATTTAAATACGGATATTGTTATGTCTCAAGCTAAAGACAACTTCGACATTGCCATTCAAGATGCTGAGCGCATCCTCGATGCTTATGACAAACTCAATCGGGATCGCAGCGACAATCGTGACCCTGAAGAACTAAAACGCGCTGCGCTGATAATGTCGTTAACCGCCTGGGAAACCTACGTTGAAGACCGGATCTCAGAAGAGCTTCATAAACAGATGAAGCCATTGGAAGGCTCGCAAGTGGCTAAGTTTGTAAAAAGCACATTGGAAGAAGAGCTGAAATACTTTCATAACCCCAACAGTGCTAAAACTAAGCGACTGTTTGAACGTTTTTTGTTTGTCGATGTAACTGAAGGCTGGAACTGGGCAAGTTTCGATCCGAAAACGGCCTCAACCCGATTGAACGAATGGATCAAAAAACGTGGCGATGCTGTTCATCGCTCTGTTATGGATAAACAAGCCGGTCATTTAGTCAGCCGTGAGGATATGCGAAAATGCGTCAATTTTTTTAAATGTCTTGTTGAAGCAACCGACAAAACGCTAGCGATCGGATAATCAAGGATGAAGCAGTAAAGATGACTCAGGTATTTCAGAAATCAGTCAACTTCGAAAATCTTCGCCCTCACTGGGAAGACCTTGCGAACCTTGCCGCTCATGCCGAAGCTTACGCACACAGCGATCCTCAAAGCGCCCTAATCAAACTGCGTTGCTTTGCCGAAAAGCTAGTAGGGGTGGTGTTCGACCGCTATCAAATTCCGTCATACTCGAACGAAAGCTTTATCGACCGCCTGAATAACCACAGCTTCACCAGTGTGGTCGACCGGGGCATCGTCGACAAATTGCATGCTATCCGTAAAGTCGGTAACCGTGCCGCCCACGAAGGCAAATTCAGTAAAACTGATCCGTTGTGGCTGCTGAAAGAAGCTCATATTCTGGGCAGCTGGTTGCTGATCACCACCGGCGAAGGTACGAATGCTGATCTGAGCCCGTTCAAAGCCCCCGAGCAAATCAAACAACCTTCCAATGCCGAGTTGGCTAAACATCAGGCCCGGCTAGAGCAGGCGCTAGAAGAGCTAGAAGCAACAAAGCAGGCCGAACTTAAAGCTCAGGCCGAAAACGTTCGTTTGCAGCAGGAATTAAAAGCCAAAGATAAGGCACTGGCGGAGCAGCAAAACTCGAAGGCACTGGCCCAGTTCAAACAAGGTAACCAAGCTGCTGGTAACGTCCTCGACTACAATGAGGAAGAAACCCGCCGTCGCATGATCGACAAAGACCTTTACTCAGCTGGATGGGACATCGATCTACTTGACTCAGATCCTAAATCGGGTAACACCGAACAGGTCAGTCGTGAATTGAAGGTCAGTGGCCAGCCGACCGCCACCGGCATTGGCTATTGCGACTACGTATTATGGGGCGACGATGGTAAACCACTGGCAGTGATCGAGGCTAAACGCGCCAGAGAAAGCAGTCAGAAAGGTCAGCAACAAGCCAAACTCTACGCCGACGCGCTGGAGAAAGAATACGGTCAACGTCCGGTAATTTTTTACACCAATGGCCGCGACATAACACTCTGGAACGATGCTCGTGGCGAAGCGCCGCGCAAGCTTTATGGCTACTACGCCAAAGCAAGTCTGGAATACATGATTCTTCAGCGCAGCGGTCATCGAGACCTGCTAGGCACAGTCATTGATGTGGATATCGCCGGGCGTGACTACCAGATCGAAGCCATCACCCGCATATGTGAACGCTACACCGCCCATCACCGCAAAGCGCTAGTAGTTCAGGCCACCGGCACCGGTAAAACCCGTGTGTCTATTGCCCTGAGCAAACGCATGATTGAAGCCGGTTGGGCCAAGCGCGTTCTGTTTTTGTGTGACCGCACCGAACTGCGTAAGCAAGCGGGTAAGGCTTACGGCGATTATTTGTCTGAGCCGGTTTACGTCGTGGGCAAAAGCAAAAAATCGGACATGACCAAAGCGCGGATTTATATCTCTACCTACCCTGGCATGATGAACATCATGGAGAACTTCGACGTTGGTTATTTCGACCTGATCATTGCCGACGAATCACATCGTTCCATCTACAACGTGTATGGCGATTTATTTAAATATTTCGACGCTGTGCAGTTAGGGCTGACCGCTACGCCAGTGGAAATGATCAGTCGCTCAACCAGCCAGTTGTTCGGTTGCGACTACAAGCAGCCTACGGCTAACTACCCGTTGGAAAAAGCCATCGAAGACCGTAATTTAGTGCCGTTTAAAGTGGTGTCGCACACCACGCAGTTTTTGCGCGAAGGCATTAAAGGCAACAACCTGTCAGATGAACAAATCGCCCAGCTGGAAGATCAAGGGATCGACCCCAATACCCTCGACTTTGATAGCAAACTCATCGACAAGGCCATCTACAACAAAGATACCAACCGCGCGATACTCCAAAACCTTATGGAGAAAGGCTTGCGTCTGGCCGATGGTCAGACCTTGGGTAAATCCATGATTTTTGCCCGCAATATTAAACACGCTGAACTACTTTACGAGCTGTTTAATGAAATGTACCCAGACTACGCCAAAGATTCTGCCGGGAATTTCTGCCGTGTGATTCACAGCAAATTCGACCGCGCCGAAGAACTGATCGACGACTTTAAACTCAACGACGGCAGCGCAAGCCAAGTTACCATCGCCATCTCGGTAGATATGCTCGATACCGGTATCGACGTACCGGAAGTGCTGAATCTAGTGTTCGCCAAGCCGGTGAAATCCAAGGTTAAATTCTGGCAAATGGTAGGGCGAGGCACACGTTTGTGTATCGGTCTATTTGGACTTAATCCCGATGGCAGCACGCGCGATAAAGAAAAATTCCTGATATTCGATCACTGGGGCAACTTCGACTACTTCAACCTCGACCACGACGAGGAAGAACAACGCCCGACAAAATCACTGGCACAAAAATTGTTCGAAGCGCGCCTGATATTCGCAGAAGAAGCGCTTAAACAAGGTGCTGTGCAGGAATTTACTTCCATGGTTGGGCTCATCAAACAAGACATCGACAGCCTTAACGACAACACCATTGCCATTCGCGATAACTGGAAACTGAAAGAACAACTCGCCAACCGCGAACTGCTAATACAGTTTTCACCAGCCACCAAAACCGCACTGCTGGAACAAATGGCACCGCTGATGCAGTGGCGCAATATTCAGAGCGAAGGCGAAGCCCTGCGCTTTGACCTCGACATCGTCAATGCCCAGTATGCTCAGCTTCTAAACCGCACCAAACCACAGCCCAAACTGATTGAAGACAGTCGTCAGCCTATTCAGCAAAAAATACGCAGTATGTCGATGTACCTCAATCAGGTGCGTAACAAAGCAGCCACGGTCGCTAAGCTGCAACAAGACGACTTTTGGGAGGAGGGAAGTATTGAAGCCCTTGAAGAGGCACGTCAAGACATCCGCAGCGTGATTCACCTTCGCGATAAAACCGTGAACCCGCTACCGGCCGACGTCACGCCGATCATTGATATCAAGGAAGATCCGGCTGAATACAAAACCGACGATGTGAAAACCAACATCCGTACGGTCGATTACGAAATTTACCGCCGCGAAGTGGAAGCCACCCTCACTCCACTGTTTGCAACCAACCCGACATTGAAAAAAATTCGGGCAGGCGAGGCGATTACCGAGCAGGAATTAAAAGACCTCAACGCCATGGTGCACACCAACAACAGCCGAGTGGATTTAAACCTACTGACCGAATTTTTCCCCGATTCCGCCGTCGGCATCGACCAGCTGTTGCGCGCCATTATTGGCCTTGATCGTGATGCTATCGAAGCGCAATTCAGCGAATTTATTCAACAACATCATATTCACCTAAACAGCCTGCAACAGCGTTTTATCAGCCTGCTGAAAAGCGAAATTTGTCGCAGCGGCAGCATGACCGTAGAGCGCCTGTACGAAGCCCCTTTCAGTCAGTTGCACCAAGATGGCATCGACGGCCTGTTCAAAGACGAACAAGCCAGCCTTATTGCCGGGTTTGTGGCGGGGTTTGCGGTACAATCCGGCCAGCGCAAAGCATCGGCTGATACCAATCGCTGAACCATCAACCGATAAACACACATTCAAGAGCATACGACCACACCATGATTACTGGCCAACTAAAAAGCAAAATCGACAAACTGTGGGAAGAATTCTGGACTGGCGGCATCGCCAATCCACTGACCGTGATCGAACAGATTACCTTCTTGATGTACGCGCGCCTGCTCGATATGAACGAAAGCAGCGACGAAAAACGCAGTCAGCGCACCGGCAAACCCTTCAAGCGCCGCTTTAACGACGACCAGCAACACCTGCGCTGGAATCAGCTGATTCATATCGAAAGCGCCGACAACCTGATGATCACAATCCGCGATGGGTTGTTCCCCTATTTCAAGGGCAGTGCCGCCAGCCAAGAAGGCAGCCTGTTCGCCGAATTTATGAAAGACGCTCAGATGATGGTGCAAAAGCCCTCACTGCTGGTAAAAGCCGTAGAAATGGTCAACGACCTGCCATTAGACAAAAGCGACACCAAAGGCGACCTGTACGAATACCTGCTCAGTAAACTGACCACCGCCGGTATTAACGGTCAGTTCCGTACCCCGCGCCATATTATCCGCGCCATGATCGACATGATGGACCCGCAAGCCACCGACCGCATCTGCGATCCAGCTTGCGGTACCGCCGGTTTTTTAAGCACCACCTACGAATTCATGATGGAGAAATACTCCTCCGAAGACGGCACTTTGCGTACCACAGTGATTGATGAAAAAGGTGCCGAAGTGGAACAAGTGCTCTACACCGGCGACTTGCTGGGCGAACACCGAAGCCACATCGACACCGACATGTTTCACGGCTTTGACTTCGACGCCACCATGCTGCGCATCGCTGCCATGAACCTCGTCATGCACGGCGTTGGCGAGCCCGATATTCATTATCAAGATACGTTGAGTCAACGATTTAAAGAGCGCTTCCCCGGCGAGGCCGCAGATGGCTTCGATCTGATATTGGCCAACCCGCCGTTCAAAGGCAGCCTAGACGAAGACGACGTATCGCCCGATATTTTAAAAAAGGTCAAAACCAAAAAAACCGAACTACTGTTTATTGCCCTAATTTTGCGCATGCTTAAAATCGGTGGCCGTGCTGCTGTGATCGTGCCCGACGGCGTGCTGTTTGGCTCCAGCAAAGCGCACCAGCAACTGCGCGCTGAACTGCTAGATAACAATCAGCTCGAAGGTATCCTCAGCCTGCCGTCTGGTGTGTTCAAACCCTACGCGGGCGTTAGCACCGCCATCATATTTTTTACCAAAGGTGGCCGCACCGATAACGTCTGGTTCTACGACCTACAGGCCGATGGTTTTTCGCTTGACGACAAACGCACCCCATTAAAAGGTGAGGGCAGCAACGACCTGCCCGATGCAGTTGCCAAGTGGAAACAATTCCGTACTTTGGTAGAAACCAATGCGTCGAAAAAAACCATTGAGAAAGCCTTTGGCGATAAACACAAAAAAGCCTTCCTCGTCAGCGCCGACGACATCCGCGCCAATAAATACGACCTCAGCATTAACCGCTACAAAGAAGTGGTGTACGAAGAAGAACAGTACGAAGATCCGAAAGAGATACTGAAAAAGCTGAAGGCGTTAGAAAGCGAAATCATGGCAGACTTAGAAGAGTTGGAGGAGATGCTGTGAGCTGGCCTATTGGTAAGGTTTCCAATATAGCCGATGTTATATCTGGCTTTGCATTTAAAAGTGAGTGGTTCGGAAGTGGTTCATCTAAGGTGATTCGTATCGGAGACCTTCAGGATGGCCGCGTCGATTTGGAGGGAGCCAAAACTTTTGATGAAGCTGTTCATCATATACGTGACCAGTTCAAGATTAAAAATGGCGATATATTAATGGCGCTTTCTGGCGCGACGGTCGGAAAAATAGCTGTTGCAGATGCATTAACTGAAGGTGCATTTTTAAATCAACGGGTTGCGATAATTAGAGGACGTTTACCTGAAAATACTGAATATTTGAAATATATTTTTTCTGGCGAGTTACTCCAGAAGTTGTTGTTGAATGCGGGAGGTGCGGCACAGCCAAATTTAAGTCCTAAAGATTTAGTCGATATGGAAATCCCCCTCCCACCCCTAGCCGAACAAAAACGCATCGCCGCCATCCTCGACAAAGCCGACGCCATCCGCCGCAAACGCCAGCAAGCTATCCAACTCGCCGACGAATTCCTCCGCGCCGTGTTTCTGGATATGTTTGGTGATCCGGTGACTAATCCGAAGGGGTTTCCGGTAACCAAGCTGGGAGAGCTGTGCGAAGATTTGTTTCTCGGATTGACTTCAAAGGTAGATTATATTGACGGAACCGACGGCTACCCACTAGTTCGAGCTAAGGACATAAATACCGGTGAGTTGAGTTTTGACGATGTGAGATATATCTCTGAAGATCAGCATAAGAAGCTAACTAAAAATCATCTTACTCGAAAGGGTGATTTACTTGTGAGTAAGTCGGGTACGTTAGGAACTTGTGCAATCGTAAGAACAGATCGAGAGTTCAGCACCTACGAAAGTATTTTTACTGTTAGACCGGACAGTTTCAGACTGGATCTACATTACTTAATTCACCTTCTCCAGAATAAGGGCTTTAAAGAAAAATTAATTGGGAACAAAGTCGGTGGAACTGTAGCTCATTTGAACTTAAAAATGTTTAGAGGTTTTGAAATAGGAGTTCCCCCTATAGAGCTTCAACGAGTATTTTCAAACACGATAATGAAGTGTGAAGCGAAACTCGAAAAATACCGAGCTTCTGGTGAAGAGTCGGAGTTTCTGTTTAATTCTCTAAGCCAAAAAGCTTTTTCAGGCCAGCTCTAGATAAGGAAATCAACCATGCGCTTAAAGTCCGTCAAACTCACCAATTTTCGTGGCTATCAAGGCACAACTATCATCCCCATTGATGAGGCGATGACGGGCATTGTTGGCCGTAATGACTTTGGCAAGTCAACTATACTGGAAGCCTTGGCGATCTTCTTTGAAGCCGAAGGTGCCAAAGCCGATAAAAACGATATGAATTGCTTCCGTTTGGCAGAGGGAGAAAACCAGTTTGAAATAACGTGTGAATTTGATGAGTTGCCTGAGAGTTTAGTGTTGGATGAAAACGTCCAAACGACATTGGCAGAGGAACTTTTGCTAAATAGTGACGGTTATTTTGAAGTTGTGAAAACATTCAAAGCAACCACATCAGGCAAGCCCGATAAGACCTTTATCCGCTGCCAACACCCGTATGAAGAGGGTTTGAATAATCTTCTTGGCTTGAAAATCGCTGATCTCAAAAAGCTGGGAAAAGAGCGTGATGTCGAAGTCGCAGTTGCAGATAAACGAGTGGCATCTCAGTGGCGACAGGCAATCCGGTCAGCGTCTCAACCTCTAAATCTTACCGAGACTTTGCTAGACGTTGATAAAGGGCTATCGACCGAAGGTAAATCCGTCTGGGGAAAAATTCAGGATCAATTACCTACGTTTGCGTTATTTAAGGCAGACCGTGAGAGTAGTGATGGCGATGCGGAAGCAAAAAATCCTCTCCAGCAAGCGGTTAAAGAAGCACAGTCTGCATTACAGGCTCAAATTACAGCGCTTGAAGAACAGATTGAGCAAAGTGTTTTGGATGTTGCGGGGCGTACGCTGGATAAGCTGAGAGAGATGGCCCCAGAGCTTGCCAATGAGTTAACCCCCCGTTTTAAAGATAAGCCTAAATGGACATTCAATTTCACATTGGATGGTGAAAATGGCATCCCAATCAATAAGCGAGGGAGCGGTGTACGACGCTTAATACTACTTAACTTCTTCAGAGCAGAAGCGGAAAAAGTCGTTGCTGGCTCTCAGCGCAAAGTGATCTATGCAATAGAGGAGCCCGAAACCTCTCAGCACCCGAATTACCAAATCATGTTGATGAAAGCCTTGCTAGATCTGGCCAATCAGGATAACCGCCAGATATTGGTAACCACCCACGTCCCCGCATTGGCTGGTCTAATTCCCATTGAGGGTGTTCGTTACGTCACTAAAAATGACGATGGTGTACCCATCGTAAAAATGCCAAGTGACGATGTGCTCAAAGAGGCGGCAGAAAGTCTTGGTGTGTTGCCTGAAACTGGCATGGAACGAGCCAAAGGTGTAGTTCTGGTTGAGGGTAAGTCAGATGTTACGTTCTTACGGCATGCGACTAAGAGCTTGAAGAATGCTGGTCATATACATGCAAGCTTGGACGAATCTGGCATAGTGCCCCTGCAAACTGGTGGGAGTGGTAATGTTAAGCACTGGGTTACCCATAAGCTAGCAGATGATCTTGGTTTGCCTTGGTGCGTTTTCTTGGATTCCGATATCGGAGGAAGTCCTGAGCAAGTTAAATCGATTCAGAAGCGTAAAGCTGAAGTTGAAGCCCAAGGCAGGGCTTTCTATTCGACTCGAAAGCGCGAAATAGAGAATTATTTATGCCCAGAGTTGATAAAAGTTGAATCGGGGCAGGAGGTTACTTATACAGACACTTGCGATGCCAAGAAAATCATTGGCAGTGCGGTTGGAATGAAACCGGATGATGTCATTGATCGCTATTGGCCTTTGATGACGGCTGAAAAGATAATCGAACGGTCTAAGTATGACGACGCTGGGGATGAGAGATACGAACTCGTCGAGCTGTCACAGCAAATAATTGCGCTCGTGGAATAGTCGAAGAGAGCTACGCCATGAGAATATCCATACGACACAATAGCACCTACCTTATAGAGTTCGATCAGCTTATTGTTAGCGGGCGCGAAGCGGCAGGTGGGTATGCCTTTAGTTTCACTTTGCGCGGTAGCCGTCCGGCATGCAGTGCCCCTGTCAGTATTTTTGATATAAGCCTGAGCCTTTCTCTGTCAGACCCCGTTAGAACATTACTAACAGCTGTTCCATCATCGACTCAAGTGGTTCAGTGCCACAGCTTCGCTAATAACAGTGAGCAGATTCATTTTGAGTTTGTGTTAACTAAGGGGCAAGTCAACGCGATTGAAGACTATCGCTTGGAAGGTGACCTTAAGCTAAATGTGGGCTTAAGGGCCTTAACGACGTCGAGTGATGGCCTTTTTACCAGTTTCGATGCGGCTGACGTTATCATACCCAGAGAGCACTGGCTGCAAGCGCTGAAAAGTTCGGGCTTCCGCCAAACCTTATTGTTTGAAATTCCGTTACCTTCCGTATCGGATGACTTGCAGCGACATTTAAATAAGGCTCAGCAGTTTATTGAAACCGGACATTATCAGGATGCGGTCATGCAATGTCGTCGCATCGTCGAATGTGTTGAGCATTTGCGTGATGATAAAAGGCTTGCAGCAAATGCTAATAAAAAAGCTCATGGAGCGGCGCGGCAGGAAATGTCTGCCATTGAACGCCTGATGAGTTTGCGTGAACAGCTCAAGAATATCTGTCAGTTGGGTGCGCACGGTAATGATCAGTTTTCTCGGTCGCAAGCGCGTTCAGTTTTAGCAATAACACTGGCGTTGCTTTCAGAGCCAACTGTCGGATTTTTTGAATCTAAACCTGAACAGGACGTTGAATAATGGCAGTCCAACACGGTATGTGGAAAATTGGTGAGACCCCTCAGGCGTTATCACCTGTGCGTCTAGAAACCGAAGCCTTGCTTGAAGAGCAGATTGTTAAAGACATTTCGATCTTAAACAGCAATTGGTTATTGATCGGCCAGCAGGTACATACTGATTACGGTAAGTTCATCGATTTGCTGGCTCTGGACGCGAGTGGCTCGGTCATTATTATCGAATTGAAAAAAGCCCGCACCCCAAGAGATGTGGTTGCTCAGGTCATTGATTATGCCTCTTGGATTGAAGACTTACCTTCTGAACGATTGAGTCAGATATACAGTGATTTTGCTAAGAAGCAGCCGTTGAAACACGCTACGCTGGACGATGCATTTCGGAATAAGTTTCAGATGGAACTGACGGAAGATGACCTCAACAGTTCGCATCAAATGGTGATTGTCGCTGCTGAACTAGATGCCAGTACCGAGCGCATTATTAGCTATCTCAACGATAAGGCCAGTGTCGCGGTAAATGCCGTCTTCTTTTCTGTATTTGAAGATGGCGATAGCCGTTATTTAAGCCGCGCTTGGATGATCGACCCCGGCGAAACCGAAGAGCATGCTGTGAGCACGTCGACTAAGGGACACTGGAATGGCGAGTGTTATTGTAGTTTTGGTGCGGGCGAAGGCAGTCGTAACTGGGGTGATGCTGTTGAATATCAATTCATTTCTGGTGGCGCGGGTCGTTGGTACAGCAAAACTCTCTTAGGTCTAAAAATCGGTGAGCGTGTTTGGGTGAATATTCCTAAAACAGGGTATGTGGGTGTTGCTGAAGTGATTGGTCTTGCTGTAATTGCCGACGAGTTCATTACCGGTGATATGAATCTTCAGGGTGTTTATGACCGAGCTGCGGATGTTGGCGAAGATAATGCTGAATACTTTGTTCCCGTTAAGTGGCTATACCAAGTGTCTGAATCGAAAGCATTCTCCGAAATCGGCCTTTTCGGTAATCAAAATACCATTGCACGCCCTAGAAATTCTAAGTGGGTTCATACAGTAGATCGCTTAAGCACTATTTGGAATATACGTTGACTTATGCCTCGTTAAATTGAATATTCAGTCAGACTAATAAATGTTAATAGTCTGAATCACATGAATGCTCAGATACACCAGAGCAAACTGTACAAGGAAGTTTTATGCCACTCGATTTAAGCAACACATTGGTTATCGGTATATTTACCACCGCCTTGTTTGATATGAGTGCGGGTATCATACTGGACGATGCCGCTCGGCAGGGTCGCCATGTAAAGGGAACCAGACGTGTCTAACAAGCAGTTATCCACTATCCAATTCCAGGAAAGCTCAGCTCGTTGGTCAGAAATTCTGACTCTTCCTGCGCGTCTTTCCAAAGATCAGGTTGTTCTTTCTTATAGTGGAAGCAAAACGGAATTTCGTTTTATCAAAGTCCAGTCGGTTAACAAGGAATCAGCTGGATCACAGCGGCTGGCGATGGCTAACGTGTTGTCGGGTTTGAGCCATTCGGGTGCTCGACTGGTGTACTTGTTGAGTGGAACAGAGCGAGGACTTGAGCTGTATTTTGGAGTCGCGACTGAAATGCCGGACTCCCACGAACACATCAAAAGTTTGCGTCATCTGCTGGAAGGTAACTTTCAGGGGATTTCGCTGGATTACCTTAAAACCGACGACACGTGCTTTGAGTCTGTGTTTGCTAAAGACGCTCATACCGGTCTGGTGACCGGGGTGCCTTCATTTAACGAAAATAGCCAGCACTCCGAAAACGATTTTCAGGGCATCGAACGGCTGGCCAACAGTCTGCATGGTGAGGTGTGGCAGCTGATGGTTGTGGCCGAGCCAGGTTCGGATACTGACATCCGGGAGGTGATTGATGGTCTGCAAGAGCTAAGCACGTTGGCCAGTATGGAGGCCAAACAAACCTTGCAACAGGGTGTTAATGAGTCGTTATCCGATAGTGAGTCGAGGGGTAGCAGCTTCGGGACATCCATTAGTATTACCAAGGGCGAAAGCGTTTCTGAGTCAGAAGGTAGCAATGATTCTTTCACGCTTGGCAAAGGGAAAAGTGCGGGCAAAAGCGATGGCTCCACCAATACTAATAATCGAAGTGAAAAGAAGTCAGTCGGTGCCACCATGTCCACAACCACTGGTGAATCATCGAATGAGTCCACCACCAGGGGAACCAACAAAGGCAGTAGCTCTAGCTGGAATAGCAGTGAGACCGAGGGGAAGACAGACTCTATTAGCGATACGAAAACCTCGGGAGCCAGCCATGGAACTCAGGCCACTCTAGGTCGTGAGCGCGTCAATAAGCAGATCGACTATCTGATCAAGCAGTTGGACGAGTCGGTGATTCAGCGCTTCCAGCTGGGCCTTCAAAAGGGCATGTTCCGGACCGCGGTTTACCTTTCTTCTCCTCGACGTGATACCTACGAGCGTCTTGCTCAGGGAGTGCGTTCGATTTTTCAGGGCAATCAGCCCGGCTTGACGCCACTGCAACTGATGGATCTGGAACAAGGACGTTTTAACCTCAAAAGCTTGCTGCGTTTGCATCAATACCATGGCAGATTCAGTAATGGACAATTGGTGGCTCACGGTGTGCCTGTTGATTCTTATGGAGCTGCTGTTGCAGGAAGCTGGTTGAATACCCGTGATCTTTCTTTGCTGGTGGGAGTGCCGGGGCGTGAATTGCCTGGCGTTGCATTGAGGGAAAGTGTCGATTTTGGTCTGAATATTCCTGTGAATGCTGGTGACCACAGCGGGATAAAACTCGCTCGGATCCTGCATCAGGGGCGAGAAATGGAAGAAAACCTCATCCATCTTTCGAAGAAGGACTTGAGCAAGCATGTGTTTATCACAGGGGTGACGGGAGCCGGTAAAACGACGACCTGTATGCGTTTGCTGATGGAATCCGAGCTGCCGTTTATGGTGATCGAACCGGCGAAAACAGAGTATAGAGCTCTGCTGTCATCTGACGTTGATCTCGATATTTATCAGGCGGGTTCAGAGGAGTTTTGCCCGTTACGGCTGAACCCGTTCGAGCTGGTTAATCCCAAGGTTAAACTGGCTGGGCATATTGCGACCCTCACCAGCACATTGTTAGCGGCTTATCCAATGGAGGCAGCAATGCCCCAGCTGGTGGAAGAAGCCATTATTGCAGCCTATGAGACCTATGGTTGGGATATGCGCACTGGCGAGAACGAGATGTTCGATAACCCCTGGGATGCCTCTGTGCAGGGGCAGTGCTGGCCAATTTTCAGTGACATGATTGCCGCGCTGGATCAATTGATTAAGTCGAAGGGGATGGGGCAGGAGTTTGAGGAGAAGTATCGTGGTTCGCTAGTAGCTAGACTGACCAACCTCACACTGGGAACCAAAGGGCCGATGCTGAACACACGCCGTTCTATCGATTTCGATGCCTTGTTGGATCGCAAGGTTGTGATTGAGTTGGAAGAGCTGAAGAGTGAGAGCGACAAGGCATTATTGATGGGATTGATCATCAACCGGTTGACCGAGTGTATGAAAGAGCGCCACCGCAAGGGGCGCGGGTTTCAACATCTGACTCTGATCGAAGAAGCGCATCATTTATTGAGTAAGCCGGATGCTTCGACTTCGGAAAGCCGCAGGCAGGGTGTAGAAGCCTTTGCCAATCTATTGGCTGAAGTGCGCAAATACGGTGAAGGGCTGATCATTGCTGATCAGTCGCCGACCAAGCTGGTACCGGATGTCATCAAAAACACTCACACCAAGATCGTGCACCGTTTGTTCGCTGCGGATGATCGCAACACGATTGGCGATGCCATCGGTCTTGACGAGGAGCAACGGGATTTTCTGCCAAAACTGCAAACTGGCGAAACTATTGTGTATTGCGGTGGCTGGAATGCACCGGTTTGGGCAAAAGTGACTCAGGGGCAGAGAACGGATGATGAGGATATTGCAGAAGAACAGTTGCTGGAGCTTGGCCAGGCTCTGCAGTGGCGCAATCGTCATCGACTGACGCCCAAAATGGATGAAACCGGTTTGGTATCAGCAGCCTCTGTCTATGCCACGATCATTCGTAGTGCCCCAAGGGCGTTGAACGCTTTGCTCTATTGGGTTCGACAACGAGAGCAAAGTGGAGTCGACCAGAAGCTGATAAAGCGCAAACTGTCGCTGTATCAGAGAGAAATTTCCGCATGGCAACAGCAACTGGCCCTGGATGATGAAAAACTTCATTTGCTGGTTTACACCCTGCTGCTTGATCTGGCGAACTTGCCTGGTGGGCTTGATGATTGGATTTCTGAGACTCGCAAAAATCAACTTTTTGAGATCCTGAGTAGGCTACTTAAACTATCACCAGATGAGCCGCTTGAATTGGCTGGCCGTACGCGTGATGTATTCGATCAACTTAAAAATATACCCACTCTTTAATTAATAAAAGGACGTAACTCATGGGCTTTTTTTCTTCTATCGGCGCTACACTGAGCAGCTTTTGTGAAGGTGCACTCCGTATTGGCGGTGCGATTGCCTCCACGGTCGCGAAAGTGGCACCTTTGCTGGCACCATTGATTGCAAAAATGCATCCGGTGGTTCGTGCGGTAGTTGCCGTACTCACGATTGTTGGCGAAGTATTGAATATTCTGAAGCCGGATGAAAAGGTTGAGGAACTTGGGGACCGTGCGCTGCAAGCGGCAGAGCAGGATGAGAAGCTGGTGCCCGAAAACTTCTCCGATTACAACGATTACCTGAATGAAATCCGCAATATTAAACTGGATCCGGAAAAAACAGAAAAGAATCTTAAAGACGGCTCTGCTGTTCTTACCGGACTGGCGACGGTTTCGATTGGGTTGGAGAAGGTTTATGGCATGAGAGAGGGGTCTTCAGTTGACTTGTTGAAAGCTGTTGTCGCAGATCCTGAATTTTTTGACTCTGAACGTCTTAAAAACCTGGTCACTGAAAATGCTGATTTTGGCGCTATCGTCAAATACATCGATGGCAAGCTGGGTAACGCCGAAACGGACGCACTCTATGACAAGCTGTTCTCCATCGAAAAAAACAACAATCCGTCAGCCGAACGTGGCCAGTTTGAAGACGCACTTTACGATGTGAAAGCCAATGCAGCCAAAACCGCTGAAGAAGCCAAAGGCGTTGCTGAATGACCTCTCAGGCTTACGCATTGGTTGAATACGGTGAGCAAATTTATTGCTCCGAACACCGCGAAGGGGCCTGGGGGACGGTTAAATTACAGGGAAGCATTGGTACGCGTTTGTCCTGGTCAGATGCTCTGACTGAACTGAATGATCGAAGAGGTTCGCAAAAAGAGCTGGCAGAAGTATCGCTGTGTTTGATGTTGGATAATCCATCTCCCTCTAAGCTGGCGGAGATTTCCAGTAAGTTGGAAGAGTTAAACGCAAATAAGATCAGTTTTTATCCAATGCGCTGGATGCTGGAGCGTTTCTCGAATGGTGATGCGCCCGATTCGGACAAGATCAATCAGATACTGCTGGATCAGGTCAGTAATCCTGGAACTGGCCTTGTATCTGCATCGCTGCCAATCAGGTCAGCCACTTCGGATTCAGTATCCGAAGTGGCTGCTGACCTGGAAGCTTATTGCAAGCAACTGCAAACGGAGTTGGCCGAGCAAAAACGGCAACAGACCAAGCTGCAAAAAGACAACGAAAATCTGAAGCTTCGTTTGGCGAATCACACCCAATTGCTGAGTGACTCTAGGGTGAACTCTTACCTGGCCTGCATCTTCAATAACTATTGGGTCTACGTCAGCCTAGACGACCACTGTATTTTCACGGGACAAATTAACAAGCCTGAATTGCGCTCCCCCGTCAATGAGCCATCTGATACAACCATCCGACAGGTGGCCAGTGAGATTTCGCGATTATCATCGGATGAGCACGTCATGTTAAGCGAGATTTGTCGGAAGCTGACTCAGGCTTGCCTCAGTTTAAAAGTACGGCACGAATTCGAGTTACTGCTGGAAGGCCAGAGATTACTGGTTACGGGAGGTAGTTGAAATGAGCCTTTCCGCTGAGGATATCGAGAAACAGTTAAACAAACTCAAAAAAGGCTTGTTCCCTGACAAACTGACCTATGAGGCGTTGATCTTGTTACTGCAACACGATCAAACTTTGCGCCAGCTTATTCGCAATGTTGTTGAAAGAAACTCTGATGCCGATAAAAGCGCTATCGATGACGCTGAGCTGGATGCAGAACACGGGCAAGAAGAGCAGATTGAAACGCTCAGTTCTCAAAGTGACGGAGATATCCACAGTGATGTGAATTTCATTATGAAATCAGTCATTGTTGAGTCTGGAGCCGAAGAGAATAGTCAACACTTGCCGATAGCGCCCGACATCAAAGAGTCGTTACGAGCTGAGTTATCTTCAGCATTAAGGCTATTGGAATTGGTGGAGTCGCATGTCAGCTTGAAAACATACCTGTTAGAGAGCTGTGGCTCTGAAGGCGAGCGATTGATGAAGCTGTTGGTCAATCTGGGGAGTTGGGTTCAAATTGAAATGATCTGGGATACTCTGGCTGCTGATGTTAAGCAGCGCGAGCAATCAGCAACGGCTGACGAGCAGGAAATACTCGAAGGCTGCTTGCAGTGTTTTAACCTGTCGAATAGCCAATTCAAAGCGGCTGTGGATCAGCCAAAGCTACCGCAAGACTTTAACCATAAAGTACACAACCGACTGAACGCCAAAGGTAAAGTGGTGACAGCTATCGCGCTGCCGGGGCTGATTGATTCGGCGGGAGATATCGTTCGTAAAGTACTGGTAATAACGGAATAAAGGAGTATGGCTATGCCAGGTCTTATGGATCAATATCAAGATAAAATTCGTCGTTGCATTAATAAAGTCTTGCCTGATGGCGCTGTTCTTGAACAGTTTTCTGATCAGCTTGCGGCGGTGATTTATTCACATTTTCTGGAGATAATAAATAGAGTGGAATGGGAAATTTCTTCTGCTCGGGCGGGGAAACAATTTTTATGGATAGGAAGAAATGAGGCGGTTCTGGATTCTCAGAGTGGCTTAATTTGGTCAGCGAAAATATCCCCTAAAGAAATTGATCACACGTCCTTTGATTCTTTGAATTTCAATAATTCTGATTTTTATAGTTGGGAACTTCCCGAAGCTAAATATTTATGTGATTTTGCAAAGAAAGAAAATCCACTTCGGAGGGGGCGAGGGTGCAGGCTATTAGATATCGACTATTTTGCTACTAAGCAGGGGCGGGTGGATCTCGACAATCCAGATCCAACTAATACTAGTGACATTACTGCTCGATGCATCCCTGTATCGAGTCAATACAAAGATAACTATTTATTGTTAGTGATCGACTGCTTATTGGCGGGACGTCAAATTGCTCTGAGAACGTCAGATAAGGTTAATCTGCTTGAAGATTTTGGCAAGCCGATCAATTTGACTGAAATTTTTTCGAGTATTGACAGCTTCAGCCTGCCCTCGCCGCCATTGGATGAGCGCCAGATAAGTGATCAGGCTTCTGGTTTGTGGGAGTTCTGGAATGATGAATCTGATGACCAAGGTAAACAAGCAAATATAGCCTGCTTAAGTTTCGGTGTTCGTCCACGCAATCCGGCTCGGGATATTCAACCAGGTGCGGTCGCTATAGATTTTGGTACTAGTAGCACGGTTGTTGCTTTTAAAGACGGTGGTCGTAAAAAACTGCTGCGCATCGGGTTGTCTGTGGATGATTACAGTGCTGATAGTCAACCTGAGCATTATGAAAACCCGACCATTCTGGAATTTGTTGACCTGGATGAGCTATTGAAGCCTTGGCAGAACGAGGCATATCGGCCACGAGTCAGCTGGGAGGACGTACATTGCTCTCATGAGGCGTTAAGTACGCAGCGGGATAACGAAAACGACCCTAAAATTACTGCCAGCATCTTAGCAAAAATCAAGCAGTGGGCGCTGCGAATGGATGACGATCTGCGCATTCGTATCCGTGATCGTGCTAATGAGCGAGAGCTGGAGTTGTCGCCTTTAGAGATGCGCAACCCCATCAAAGGCCAGCCCTTGAATGTATCGTCCAGTGATCCTTTAGATCCGATTGAGTTGTATGCCTGGTTTTTGGGGCTGGCGATCAATCAGCGTTCTCGCGGTTTGTTTCTGAAGTACTACATGACTTTTCCAGTAACTTACCCTCGTGAAGTCAAAGAGAAAATTCTCAGTTCCTTCCGACGTGGATTGCAGCGGAGTTTGCCACAGACTTTGATTGGCCAAAAAGAATTCCAACAATTTGCGGTAGAAGAGCGGGCATCAGAACCAGCAGCGTTTGCTGCTGCTGCCCTTGAGCATCTGGCGTTGGAGCCTACAGATGAAGGTGTCGCCTATGGGGTCTTTGATTTCGGTGGTGGTACAACAGACTTCGATTTTGGCGTCTATCGATTACCTACAGAAGAGGAAGCAGACCAAGGTTACGAGCAGGTGATTGAGCACTTTGGTGCTTCGGGCGATATATTTCTGGGGGGCGAAAACCTGCTTGAAAATATGGCTTATCGGGTGTTTAGGCATAATGCGGATACCTGCCGTGAAAAGAGGATTACGTTTGCCAAACCTCTGGACGCTGACGACTTTCCTGCCTCTGAAATTTTGTTGTCTAGCAGTCAGGCTGCTCTGACTAACACCCAGATGCTAATCGCGCGTTTGCGACCATTTTGGGAAGAAGGTGAGATGAAGGAGCGGGCTGTAGGGAGGATTGGTATCGAGAAGTTACCTTTGATTGGTAAAGAGAGCTCCTCCCCCATTGAGCTCAAGATTCCCTACGATGAATTGGAAAAGTACCTCAATGAGCGCTTGCGTGAAGGCGTTGAAAAGTTCCTGCATTCCATGAAAGAAGCGTTTGAAAGTGCGGGCAAGCAGCCGGACAAAGTCCACGTGCTTTTGGCCGGTAATGCAAGCAGATCTCCACTGTTGCAGGAGTTGTTCACCAAAGCTGCAAACCCTTCTCCAGAGCGAGTCCTTACTCTAACGGTATCTGATGTCATCAGTAATTATGAAAGAAAAGTAGAAGTTATTGAATATGTTCTGGAGGTTGGGGATGAGGTTGAAATCGGAGAGGAGTTAATGCTCTTTAAGTTTAATGAAGCCAGTAACATTTTTCATGAAGCCAGTAACATTGTATTTTCTCCTGTTGACGGCGTAATTATTCAAAAATTCTTTGATACTGGAGACCAGTTGCAAGCTGATTCGAGACTGCTGGAGATTGTTCTGAAAGAGGGGGCGATAGAACCTGCAGGAATGTCCTCTTATTCTCTAGGTGGCTTTGATTGTGCTCCTATGTCAATGCATGTTTATCCTCCGATCATGAATAATCCATCCTCACCATATAGCCCGAATACCAAAACCGGGGTCGCGCTAGGTTTGTTGGAGCTGTGTCCGGGCTCTGCCACGGCGATCGTAAACCATTCCGCTAGCCAGAAAGGAGGTGAAGCACCATTTAACTTCTTTGTGGGCGCAATAAAACGACGTCGCTTCCAACCTGGGGTATTAAAACATGCGCGATTTGGAGAATGGCTAGAGCTGGGAATTATTCGCGAGGGATATTTCAGTCTGGTATATACCCAGAGTCCCCTGGCCACCTCAGGGCAAATGAGTGAAGACGACCTGGAGCTTGAGCATAAGCAACTCGATATGCCATCCAGCCCTGGTTCCAAAGCATTTGCCAGAGCGGTCGCTTCTAATGTGATTGAAGTTTGTTCAGGTAAAAACTTGACTGAATTGGACTCAGCTCCATTTGACAACCATCAGGTCATCGAGCTTTAAGAATGCTGGCCTGATGGTGCTGCAGCGGTGAAGGCGCGTGCCAGGTGGTGTTTGTTGCCGTCACAGCATTTACTTCATTTCGAAAGTCCTGAGATCCGCCATTTTTTTATTTTCAGTAGTTTGGACGCCACTGCTAAGGTGGCGTCTTTCTACAGATTAAAAAGCTGGGGTGTTGAGGCCAATAAAACCGCCTTTCTAGGCGGTATGGATAAGCGCCGTATTCTTAACATGTTCAAACCGCATATTTTCTTCGACGATCAGTTAGACCACCTAAAAGCTAAAGATCTAGCTATGGTGCATGTGCCATTTGGTGTGGCGAATAAGGTAAATGTTGATATCAGTTAATCTTGACTAGGGTAAGAAAATTTATATACCTAATTATTTTTTTATCTATTTGAGATTGGTTTTGATACGCCTGATTTTCTAAATCTTTGATATATAAAGGATTTATTTTCTGGCATGGCATTTGTAATACCTCTATTAAATTAATTTAATAGGGTATGAAAATGGGCTACGAGATCGACTTTTTGGGTGTGGGCGAAGAATCAAAGAGTGGCGATGCTATTGCTATTCGTTTTGGTGATTTACGTGGGGCTAGAGAAGAACAGACGGTTGTTGTGATTGATGGCGGTTTCAGTAAAACCGGTTCTGAACTCGTTGAACACATAAGATCTCACTTCGGTACTGAGCAGGTAGATCTGGTGATTAATACGCATCCCGATCAGGACCACCTTAATGGTCTGGAAACTGTTCTGAACGAGCTGGATGTGAAGGAACTCTGGATTCACCAGCCATGGAAGCACAATGTTGGATTGGCGGCTAAGTTTAAAGATGGCCGTATCACCGATAATAGTATCAGCGAGTTGTTGGCGAATACTCTAGAGCGTGCATACGCGTTGGTAGCATTGGCTGAGTCAAAGGATGTTCTTGTTCGCGAGCCTTTTACCGGCCTGACCGACCCATCGGGATTTGTCGAGGTGCTGGGGCCAACACTGGATTACTACGAGTCTCTAATTCCTGATTTTGATGGTATGCCGCAGAAGGCAGCGCTGACCACCGCAATGGAAAGCGTGTCGAATGTATTTGATGCTATCAAATCAGCCTTTCGCCAAGTGTTTGCTTCATGGGGTGACGATAAGATCACCGATGATGGAGTGACCTCTGCTAAAAATAACTCCAGCGTGATTACTCAGTTAACTTTGGATGAGCGGCGATTTGTATTTACTGGCGACTCGGGTATTGAGGCTTTGGATCAAGCTGCAGATGTTATTGATTACTCCCACTCTCACAATGTGCTTCGGTTAATTCAAATTCCTCATCATGGCAGTCGCCGCAATATTGGTCCAAAGGTGTTGAATCGTTTACTCGGTCCTCAAGTATCAACAGGGGAAACGATAGATGTTGTGGCTATTGTATCCACGGCAAAGAACGGCGAACCCAAGCACCCAAGAAAAGCAGTACTTAATGCCTTTACTCATCGTGGTGCCAGAGTTCTGGTGACGAAGGGCGCGGGAGTTTGTCATTTTAATGATGCCCCCGGACGTCATGGTTGGAGCCCGCTATCACCTGAGCCTTATCACTACGAGTATGAAGAGGAGGAGGCTTGAACTATGCCGATATCTCTTAAAGCACAGAATGTAGTGCCTCTCACTGTGTTGGTTCTGTTACAGGTCTATCTGGTGCTTTTTCTGGCACAGGGGGCGCTGGATCTTGGCGGGATCATAACGAGTATGGAGTCGGCCAGTGTCATGCTTCTTCTTAATGTGGTGATTGTCTGGTTGTCGTATTTAGTACCCGCAGATATCAAGAACGGATTGGTCTTCTTCCGATATAAGAATGCTTTGCCCGGACACCGCTTTATCTCACTTATGAAGACTGACCCCCGGATTGATAATCGTCAGGTGCTGGCAAAGTACGACTTGAGTCAGTTGGTAAATGATGAAAGTGCTCAGAACAGTTACTGGTACCGCGTGTTCTATAAACCGAACACAGACAGAATGGAGATCAAATCTGCGCATAAGTCTTTTCTGCTGTATCGGGATGCTTGTGCCGTGTCGGTGATTCTATTTGCTGCTTATTGTCTGTTCGCGTGGTTCTGGCCTGATCTCACGGGTTACGCAGATATTAAATTTGGGCTGGTTTTTATTGTTTTTGCTCTGGGTTTTGCAATTGCCGCATGTAATTCTGGTAAGCGAATGGTAACGACTGCGATTGTCATCTCTCTCTCTCTGAGTTAGTTCAAGTGCTGGCACCATTGCTGCTTGAGTGGTTGAATAGGGCATCAAAGGAGTCTTCCTCATGGATGTAAAAGAACTGGTTGGCAGAATTACACTTTACAACCACAACTGGAAAAGAGTATGTGAGCTGTGGGGCAGTGATAGCTACATTGCGGCCATGCTGCGTCACCGGAAGTCGGATCTTCAAGTCAGGCTTCTCACAATGGAGCCAGAGGTCGCTTACCTTAAAAGAGACTTCGACAATCTTGATGGCGAGCCCCTGTTCAGTGTGCGGCTGAATTCATCAGTTACTCTCGATAATGGCATGGTTCGTAACGATGCCGATCATATACCTGTTCGTGTTGCTGAAGAGCTGTTAAGCAATCACGAAATTTCCAAATTTCTCACTGTGGATTCCTCCTTTGATGGATAACCTAAATATTAATAATGCGTTTTATTTTGTTATTTGCTCAATCGGTTTGTTTTTTTGGTTTCTTGAAGTCAGGTTGAATGGGCGTCATAAAGCTGGGCTTAGTCGTTATCTTCAGATTATTGATATGGTGAATAACAACGAGATTGCCATGTCGTCAGTTAAGACTGATGTTGCCATTTTGTTAAGTCGCCATTTTGTTATTGATGTTGATGATGTCATTCGGAGAAACAAGTTTGGTCTATTCAAGTTATTGACTCCTGTGCATTCGGTACTACCTCCTCCTCCTGCGTCTCCTTATCGCCTAGCACCTGCGTTGCTTACGTCCATAGGTGTATTAGGGACTTTTTTGGGGATTTCTATGAGTTTGTATGGACTGAACCTTGCGGGGGCAAATGCTGAAACCTTGATGATATCGGCACTCAAGCTTTTGGGAGGGATGAAGACAGCGTTCTACACTTCTTTGGCGGGTATGTTGGCGTCAGTCGTTTTTATGATCATTCTGTTCTGGTGTGGGAAATCGCGAGAGCGTAGACAGCGTCAACTGCAGGGGGTTCTTAGTAAAGAATGCATGGAGGTCAGCCCGGTCTCTGTCTTAATGGGTATGTCGCCTGATTCAAATGCGGAGATGCAGCAGCGCCAGTTGGAGATGGCTGATGCTGTAATTAAGTCGAGTGCGTCTACGAGTGAAGTGGCTCAGGATATGAAGCAACTTCTGCAGGAACTTGACGCTGATAAGTTGGCGAAGGCACTGTCGGATGCCGTCCGTGACAGTGTGAAAAGTGAGATTACACCTGCCTTGCAAGCCTTACCCGATTCACTCCAAGAACTGAAAGAGATCAAACAGGATAATGGTGAGAAACTGGTTTCAGTGATTACTACAGCAATGCGAAATGAAGTAATAGCCCCTGTTATGGAAGATCTTCGTAGTGTTTCTCAGGATATGAAGGATTCCGGTTCCAGTACTCGCGAACTGATTACTGAACTGCACAAGCTAACCAAGGAATTAGGCAATACAACGACGACGCTGAATACTTTCCAGCAAGATACATTAACGAAACTGACGACTTTTGCTGAGTCACTGAAAGAAATCTTGGATCAATTTAAAGCGGATACCAATGGCGTTCTGAAGGACATTAGTGCAGAGATTAACCATTCTTTAGCTGCAGCTATTCAGGGAATGAAAGATCAACGAGCGGCTTTTGAATATAGTGCTGAAGCAGCAAGGGACGCGTTTGAAGGTCAAAATGAAGCGCTTGGAAGGATTGGTAGTGAAGCAGCTAAGTTGATGCAGGATGCAAATAACACGCTGCAAACGGGGTTGGGTGATATTGATGGAAAAATTCGAGAGGTATCGACGGTTGTTCAGCAGGAGCTGGAGTCATTTCGGACTGAATATCAACAAAATCTGACTGGTTTCTTTGAGCAACAAGAGACTTTGTTGGATGAAACTCTAGGCCGTCAACGCGAAGGTCTTGCTGGCGTGGTTGCTGACTACCGTAAGGCATTTGAAGAAGAAAACGTTCTCAGAGCCAAACAGTATGAGGCGATTAAGGTGCAATACGATCAATTGCAGCAGGGCGTCGGATTGGTACAGCAGCTGGTGGAAGCTGTTGGTCTGAATAAGGCGACAGCATTTGATCAGCTTCAGGATGTTGCCAAATCGGTCGGTTCTCAGGTTGCTTTAATTCGTAAGGAGTATGGGCAAGCGGCTCAGAAGTTCAGTGATATGACAGAACAGTTACCGAAGGCAATGGACGATTATTATCAGCGAGCGGAAGCCTCTCACGGCGAGTTCTTCGAAAGCTTCGATGCTGCTGCTGCAAAAGTACACTCTAGGCTTGCTGAAGCAGCAGGTTTGCTGGTGACTGCAATGCAAACCATTGAACTACAGAAACAGACATTGCTTGAGACAGAAACACGATGAGTTTTCTGAATAATTATGAGCCAGATACCGATATTGATGAAACTGGCGCTTGGTTGTCGATCGGGGATTTGATGTCTGGGCTAGTTATGCTGTTTGCGTTGTTATTAGTGGTATCTCTGCTGCAACTCGAGGAAAAAGCAGATCGCGCGAAATACCGTCGGGTGGTGATCATTCAGGCATTACAGGAGACGTTGAAATCGGAGGGTATCAGCGCCAATATTGATCCGGTTAGTGGTGATGTCAGCATCATGGATTCGGTTCTGTTTGATTCGGGCAGCGCTGAGTTAAAGCCCGCAGGGATTCGATTTTTGGAAACGTTTGTACCGACATACAGCCGCGCAATTTTTTCTGATAAGGCTATTGCTGAACAGATTCAGTTCGTTGTAATTGAAGGCCATACCAGTGCAGCGGGTGGCTGGGATTACAACATGGATTTGAGCCTTCAAAGAGCCAATAGTGTTTCGCACGAAATCAGCAAAATGAAATTCAGTGGTAAGGATGCCTTTCGTTCCAGGATGCTTGTTTCCGGACGCGGTGAAGCGGCTGCCAATCAGGCGCAAAACCAAGCAAGTGATCGTAAAGTGGTGTTCCGATTCCAGTTTACCGGAGACCAGTTCCAATATGGGTCTATCAACGAGAGTGGGTTGGGTCGTGGCTGATCTCGGAGTTCGCTTTCGCGTCGGGCAGCCTTCTCCTGTTGAAATGGAGGCTCTGGCTGATGGATTGAGATTGCTTGAATGGCAATCAAGCGAGCCTGTCGGTGAATTGCCACCCCGACAGGGAGAAGATGTTATCCGTGCTGTATTGGATGGCAAAGAAGACGAAATATCTATTCTTGAGTGGTCAAATCTGTTCACGGAGCCAGAGTGGCCCATTATAGACGGGCGACCTCATGATGATGTTTGCTTTCTGATATTCCGGGCCTTGGTAAAAAGAAAGCCGGTTACTAACTTGCTATTGTTTCGAGCTGCGTTGTTCCTGAATGGTGGTGCTTACTTTTCGGATGTAATGCTTTCGAATATTCATCAACTGTCGGGTACCTTAGCTGGTTCGCACGCGCTGTCTCTTAAACTGGTCATTAATGCCAGAGAGTCTGACTTCGGTAGCAGCGCGTATGAGGCAATCGGCCAATCGGTAACGCCTGCCCGGTTGTTTGCCAACGCTGGGCTGGGTGCATGTCGGGAGTTGATTAGAAATACGGTCGGAGCTGTGATCCGGCTGGCTTACAGTCCTGTTTTTCTTGAATGCAGTCCATGGTTTTCTGAGCTTCTGAAAGAGCTTATTAAGTCAGATCAGGTCATGCTGATTGAAGCCATTGCGAGTCATGGTGCTGGGGAATTAGGACGGGAAGAAAAATTGGCTAATGACTTAAAAGCTTATTGTGATCCATCTGTTGAGGCAAGTCTTTGGTCTGAACTTAGTGAAGGTGCGCAAAAGGTATTGAGCACGGCCTTGAAAATTCCCGAGTATTTTAAGATCCGAGAGTTATCCAAGCGATTAGAAGAGCCTGAAGCTTTGGGCCTTCCGGAAATGTCTGAAACGAGTCAAAAAAATATACGTAGTCGCACATTGTTCTGGAGCAACTATCAGACGAGTTTGTTATCTGTGCGAGTGCTTCTGCCGGAAGCTACTGCTGAATATCTTAAAAATAGAGGTACTTTGAGCTTTTGGTATGAATTGATGAGTCATGGAGACATTGCGGAAGTAATGATCCTTGAATTTGAGGAGGTTTTGATTGTTGATATTTTACGTGGGCCCTCGACTGAAATTAGATTATTCAGAAAAAGTCGTCGTAATATCCAGTTGCTTCAGCAGGGAAAGATAGCGGCACCCGAAGAGATACGTCGGATGTATCAGGATGACGAACATGATCACCTTATTGCATGGCAGTGGTCTGTTGAAAGCCTGCTAAGAACGGAGTATTCCATTCAAGTTGATGAAGGTATTACTTGGTTTAAAAGTCTCTCTGAACAGGCTGGGGCGTATCAGCGTAATACTGGACTGCCTAAACCGGGTTTGGACGTACTGACTCAGCGCAATCAGGCTCTGGATATCTGGTGGAAGAGATTTTTAGCTCAGGAAGCACAGCTAGGTAAGTACGGCAGTGATGATAGTGCAGGTTCCCAGCGAGTTTTGACTGAGGCGAGGCACTATAAGAGAACTGGGCAGAAACGATTGTGGCGAGATGCCCTAGAGGATGAAGCAAGAAAAGGGGATACCTTATCTTTGATACTGCTTGTGAAGGACTTGCTTCTGTCTGGCAGGGGGTCCTATGAAGAACGGATACGCGGTGAACACTGGTTAGATAAGCTTAAGGAAAAAGCTAAAGCCGGTGACATGTCAGCGCAGAAATTTTTGGAAAAAAAGTAATAAGGAATCATGTCGTGCCGAGGCTACGGTGGTACGGCAAAAAAACAGGAAATGTTCATGACCTATTCAACCGTTCAAAGTACTTTTGCTATTCATGGTTGGCTCAGTCGCTTGCTGAATCGTAGGGATTTAAGCAGTCCTGATCAGCGTCCGTTATTCGAATATCAACTTACGGCCGACGAATATTCAGAGTTGCTGCACCAGCTTCGCCAGCTTACTGGCTCAGGTGATGCTTCAGGTGATATTGCGAACTGTGCAGCCTTCTGTTTGTTCTGTGCGGAATGGTATCGGCGAGAGTATCAGGTTGCTGATGGATGGAGTTGGGATGCCATTTGGAAGCGACTCGGGCATGAGTTCTCTGCTCCTGAATTAGCACGAATTGTTCCGAAGGGGTTAGAGCAGTACTGGCTGCGACCGGTTCGTTTTTATGATTCAGAACGCCGTAATTTTTTAGGATCACTTTTCAGTGAAGGTGGGTTGCCATTTCAGGTTCTGACGGAGCCGGGCAGTCGCTTTCAGAGTTTGTTTACCAGAGTCCTCAAGCAATATGGAGCTTCCCAATTGCTAGCAGGCTCGTTAGATCCGGTTGTTAAAAATCAGATTGAACAGCTGAAATTGCCTCAAGTATTTCGGGAGCAAACGTCAGTTGAGTTAATCGTTCGGATGACAGATCAGTTGGCTCGATTGGTTGGTTTGTATCAGCTTGAACAAGCTCCTCAGCCAGTCGATATACTGGATAGCTCATATCCTCGTTGGCGAGAGTCGTTTCCTATTCCTCTGGACGATGAAACTGGCCGAGGTTTTCTGAATGGCTTGCTTACTACGGCATCAAAAGAGGCTCGTAATATTTCTCTCACGGGCATGCAGCTTTCCTGTGAGCATTATTGGCAGTCATCTTCAGGGGATCTAGAAACAGAGATTAATTTACCTACTGAATTGACGATCGCTGTTGATAAAGAACCGGTTTCAAACCGTTTCGATCTTTCTATTTATGAAGGGCGCAACATGCTTGCGTCGATGGGCCCAGGGTATGGCACTGTTACCCCGTCACTCATCAAGGTAAGGATTCGGCAACAAAAGCTTATTTGCCGACGCAGAGATCCGTCGAAATCGCTTTTCGTTGTTGCATCAATCGGGGGGCAGGCCATCTGCAGCACTGAGATTCCAGCCAGTGTGCTTGACTTGGGCATTGTTCCGGTTGGTTTTGACACTACGGGTGACAGTATGCGCTGGCGCTGCGTCGGCCAGAGTAGCTTTACGACTCGTGCCCACGAGCTCACCTTGCTGGCTCCTCAATCGTGTCTTGTGTCCTCTGATGAGTGCTCTGTGGTTAGAGAGTCGAGCTCTGTTTTAGAAACGATTATGTGGCGAGTCAGTGGCTCTGGGCGGGTCACCTGTGAGCATGAGGATGTATTTTCCATTCGTTTGGGAGGTGCGCTGGCATATCATTCGGCCATTGAGTTAAAGGGAAAATTGTTTAATTACCCAACACGGCCATCAAGCACCTACATAGGGGTGCCTAGAATATCACTCGGGCTTGACGCGGATCCTGACGCTGAGCGTCTTCGGATCTTTGTGAATGGTTTACCAGCAGATACTTGTCATGTAATTGAGCGCTTAGGCAGTCAGTGGTTAACGGCTAAATCAACGACAGGTGAGACTTGGTTACGTCGTAAAGTGGGTATTTTACCGGCGGATTTCTCTATTGAGCTGAAACCTGGAGAGTCTCCGAATCATGGATATGTTCGATTCTGCACAGGGGTGAGTTGCTTCGTTGAGTTTATTTCAGAGCATGTTATTGCTAAGCGTTTGAATGATTCAGATGTGATTGCTTACGAACTGAAATCGTTGCTGGATACTCCTCCGTCGCAAGTGACAGTCAGAATTCATCCAAATTTAGAATCTGGTCCAATAGAAGTTCAACTTCCGTTTCCTTCTGTAGGGGTTGTGGCGCTGGATAGTAATGAGCAACCTTTAAACAAGACACTGTCCATTGATGAATTGTTGGGAACGCGACTGTATTTGTTTGCCCGCCCGGATCGTTCAGTGCCATACCGCATTGAGCTGCGGCTGCCTAGCCGGAATGACTCCCGAGCGTGTTACAAATGGCATTACCGGGCAGATCCCGAGCGACCAGTTGAAGTGAGCCTCTATGACATGCGTCTGGATATTGAATCACTTCTATCGCTTGAGGAAGGTATTGATCAAAAGGTGCTGTTGTCTATTTCTGGAGATGGCAGGGAAGTGGAGTATAAAGTTCAACGATATGCTGTCACCTTGCAGTGGGACAGGAATCGAAATGTATTGCACAGCACAGCCCTTCTAAGTGGTGAAGAAAAGGCCATTCGGCCAGTGTTAATGCTTTTAAGTGAGCCTGAACGGAGAGCCGTTGATATTTCGTCACGCAGGTCTGAAGGGGTTGCTACCGGGGAGTTCGAGATACCAGACGCGGTAGAAAAAAATGGTCCTTGGCTGATACTGCCGCACCGCGATTCTCCTATCAGTTTTCGGCCTCTCTTCTTAGCTGGTGGCCATTTGAAGCCTGAGCCTGGCGGGGATATTCGTAGCTTGCAACGTGCAGTGCTCTCCTTTGATCATAAATCTTTAGTAAATGCTTTTACGCCGGTATTACAACAAATGGCACTGAATCCCGGACACAGCGGCTGGCAGTTTCTCAAATCGCTTTATGACCAGTATGGTTACTTATCGCTGGGAACGTTCGAGGTTTGGAAAGCGTTAGTCAATCACCCTGATGCATTGGCAATGTCGCTCTACAAATTTGGATTTGAGCCGGAATACAGCCGCCGCTTGGAAAGAGATTTTCCGTTTGTATGGGAGGCTTTTTCACCATTAATACTGAAAACCGTTTCAGCGCGTTATTGGGATTGGATGGTTGATCAAGGGATGCCAACTGACATTGTTAATACCCATTTGAAACCTGATTTTAATCTAAAACTACAGTCTTGTATGACCATGATGGGTGATGATGCACTGAAGTGGATAGAGGATGGCTCTCTTCCTCAGGAAATTCAGCTGCCTGATGCATTAATGCACCATATGATCTTTACAGGCTGGTATCAGGGCCTGCTTCGTAATCACAGTGGTGATGATTCGTGGCCTCATGACTTCGGCAAACGACTGAAGAGATGGACGAAAACTCAAACAATCGAACTGCTGGGCTTTGAGCCTGAACAGGGTTTTCGCAATGCCGTGGTCTATTTGCCAGTTTATCTGGCTGCGGTTGCGGCTGGTAAAGAAAGTCTCGAAACCTTGTTTCCAGAATCCGCGGAAGCGGCTTTTCATATTCGCCAAATCCGCGATTTTGATATTGATTGGTTCAAGTCTGTATATCAATACGCCTTACTTAAGTTTTTATCTACCTCGCACAAGGAACCGCAATGAGTAGCTATTTTTCATCTTTGGTGAAGCAGTCTTTATCTCGTACAACAGAAGCGACTCTGAGTGTTTCCGGCATTGTTCACCCGGGATTGCGAGAGTATTTATCGCAACAGATGAATTCAGAGTGCGGGAAACCGGGTTCTTTTCTGGCTCCTCCAATGTTTGAGCAGACGTTTGGTTGGGCTCAGGCTGATACCACAATGCAGCAACTGGTTAACGACGGTTTGCTGAGCAAGGCGGTAGTGGGATCGCTAGATAATAAAGATAATGGGCGCTATCGCTTTGGCGCTGACTGGAAACCATTTACGCATCAGCTGGCGAGCTGGCATTCCCTATTAGAAAAGAAGCATTCGGTAGTGGTTACCAGTGGTACAGGTTCAGGTAAAACCGAATGTTTTATGGTGCCTGTACTTGAAGATCTTCATCAATGTTACGAAGCAAACAATAGGGTACCGTTAGAAGGTATACATGCATTATTTCTCTATCCGTTGAACGCCTTGATCAACTCTCAGCGTGAGCGTCTGGATGCTTGGACTCAAGCCTTTGGTAATGGAATTCGCTACTGTTTGTATAATGGTAATACGCCAGAATTGGCCGCTCGTGAAGTGGCCAAGCAGCGGTTACATCCGAACGAAGTTTTGACTCGTGAAACCATGCGTGAAGCACCAGCTCCGATCTTGGTAACCAACGGTACCATGCTGGAATACATGATGGTGCGTCAGGTCGATGCGCCAATTCTGCAGAAGTCTAGGGAGAAGAAAACCCTACGTTGGATTGTACTTGATGAAGCACACACCTATGTTGGCTCCCAGGCTGCAGAGCTGGCGATGCAGCTACGGCGTGTTATGCATGCGTTTGGTGTTACACCGCAGGATGTTCGTTTTGTAGCAACATCTGCAACCATCTCGGGCGATGATGCAGCTGAAGAGTTGAAGGCATTCCTTAGTGATCTTTCCGGTGTTCCTACTAGCCAGATTGATGTGCTGGGGGGCAGTCGGGTTATTCCGGATTTGTGCACCAGTCTGGATAAGCCCGTTGATTTGGCAAGCCTAGAAGCTATGCAGCCGGAAAACAAAAAACAGCCAGAAGTTTTACCTGAACGTTATGAACTACTGACGCATTCTCCGGAGGCCAGAGCATTACGCCATTCTCTGGTCACCAGCACTCGACCGTTAAAACTGGATGAGTTGGCAATGTCGGTAGCAGCTCAAGTCGGCCGTAGCATCAGTCAAGATGAATTACTGCGTTGGCTAGACGTTAGTACAGCGACTAAACCAGACAAAAACTCCGAGTCATTCTTAAAAGTTCGAGCACATTTTTTCCAACGAACCACCCAGGGAATTTGGGTTTGTTTTGATCCCCACTGTTCTTGCAAAATCGGGACATCGCTGGAAAAAAATTGGCCTTACGGTATGGCGTATACAAATCAGCGGCAAAAGTGTGATTGCGGGGCGATGGTTTTTGAATTGTCGTTTTGCCAAGAGTGTAATGAACCACACTTGTTGGCGACTGAAAAAAATGGCGTTCTAGTTCATTGGGATTCTTCAGATGAGGATGAGTTTAGCCTGTCTGAACATTCAGATGACTTCGACGATCTTGACGTTCGATTTGAAGGTCAGGAGGGCAATCATGTAGTTCCTTCAGTGCTGTCTGCAAGGCTGAACGGAAGTAGCAGTTATATACCAGTCCTCTTAGAGCGCCAAACTGGAAAGACCGAGTTGCCAGGGACGGATTCTGTCGAATTATGCATTTCTAATAGGGAGTCGCCCTGTTGTGCTAATTCTGAATGTGAGTGGGCTGGCCGTAATGGTAGTTTTCCGTTTCGGCGTTCATTGCTGGGTGGTCCGTTTTATGTAGCGAATGCTGTTCCGACCGTTCTCGAATATTGTCCTGATTTTGATGACGAGGATTCGAATGTTAGTGCTCAATCTTTGTCCGGACGTGGTCGACGTCTGATTACGTTCACAGATAGCCGCCAGGGGACTGCCCGGATTTCCGTTCGTATGCAGCAGGAAGCTGAGCGTAGTCGTCTCAGAGGGATGGTGGTTCGTGAATTGGGGCAGAAGCAGGCTGGAGCTAAGCCTGAATGGCAAAAAACTGCAGAAGACCTCAGGCAGAAAGGTGTTCCGGAGGAGCATATCCAGTTAGTAGTTAACAGTATGAAGCCATCTGGCATTACTAAAGCGTTATCTCAGGAAAAAATTGGATGGAATGAACTCGCAGACAACCTTGTTGGAAAGTCTGATTTGACGGGACCTATGTTGTTGCAAAACCGCTATCAGAAACCAGAGATTTTTGATGAAAAAACTGGCCCTCGTGCTCTGGCTGAAATGCTTTTGTTCCGTGAGTTTATGCGTAGACCAAAGCGCCAAAATAGCCTGGAAACTCAAGGTCTGGTGGTTGTGGGTTACGAAGGCTTGTCGTCTGTCGCAAGCATTCTGCCAAACGGTTGGGAGTCCAAAGGGCTTACCAAACAAGACTGGGCAGATTTTCTGAAGGTATGTCTGGACTTTCATGTTCGGGAAAACACCTTTGTGCAGCTTAACGACACCTGGAAATACTGGATTGGTAATAAGTTTTCGTCGAAAACCCTGCGCAGTCCGGACTCGGAAGAGGCTACGGATTCTCGAATCAAATTGTGGCCATTGATTCGTGGTAATAGCTACAACCAGCGTTTGATCAAGTTACTACTGCTGGGGGCAAAGTTGGACCCGGCTCGTAAGGATGCCCAGGACCTAATCAATGACTGGCTACGACATGCATGGAAATCATTAACTGGGCCTAATGGTATTCTGAAAAGTGATGAAAACCGCCACTTTTTGGTGAAAGAGAAACTGACGTTTTCGCTGATGGCTGAAGGTTGGATCTGTCCTGTAACGCATAAAATTATTGATACTACTTTTTGTGGATTTACTCCTTATTTGCCACAGCGTCTGGATTTTGAACAGCTGACGGACGATAAGCGTGCTCGGTACCTGTGTCGCAAAGCTGAACTGCCAGAGATATGGCATTTTGAGCGGCGAGATGAGGATTACCAAAAAGGCGTTGCCAAAATACGCGATATGGTTGCTGATGATCAAAAAATAGCTGCATTACGTTCTGAAAACCTCTGGACAGATATTAACGACAGAGCGGTTGAGGGGGGCTTCTATTACCGCACGGCTGAGCATTCTGCTCAGCAATCCGCTGAGCGGCTGGGTAATTACGAAGATCTATTCAAGCAAGGCAAAATCAACGTTCTGAACTGCTCGACCACGATGGAAATGGGGGTAGACATTGGTGGTATCTCTGCGGTTGTCATGAATAATGTTCCACCACATCCTGCCAACTATCTTCAGCGTGCTGGTCGAGCAGGGCGTAGTCAGGAATCACGTGCGTTGGCTTATACACTGTGTAAAGGCAACCCGCATGATCAGCAGGTATTTGCCGACCCTCTTTGGCCCTTTAATACGAAGATTCCGGCACCTGCAGTGGCGTTGAATTCGGAGCGGCTTGTTCAGCGACATGTTAATGCGATTTTGCTGTCGCATTTCTTGTGCAACGATATTGGTGTTACCCAAAAGGATAAACACGTACTGACTACGGGCTGGTTCTTCGAAAAATTAGGTGATGAATCACTCTGTGATCGCTTTATGGATTCCCTGAAAGGCATTGGTAACGTTGAGTTGGATAGTGCTTTGGCATCTGCCGTCATAGGAACTGGCTTGCACGGTCGTAAGGCATCTCAATTACGAATTGACGCCAAAGACGCACTTGAGAAACTTCAGGATCGTTGGCTGGGTGTGTTTAATTATCTGGAAAGCGAGAAAGGGTCGGCTAAAAAAGACAGTCCCTACGCTAAACGCCTAGAATTAGAGCTAAAGCGCCATATGGGCGAATACCTATTGCGTGACTTAGCTGCACGTACTTTTTTACCGGGATATGGATTTCCAACCGACGTTGTTAACTTCGATAACTTTACGATCGAAGATTACATCCGTACTCAAAAACAAAAAGAGCTGAAGAAAGACCGGGAAGACAATATATCCAGATATAAGGGACTTCCTTCTCGAAATTTGGCCATTGCCATTCGGGAATACGCCCCGGGTGCTGAGATTGTTCTGGATGGTAGGGTCTTTCGTTCAGCGGGTGTCTCTCTTCATTGGCATAATATTTCTGCTAATGGTAATGAAGCTCAGAAGTTTGATTTGGCTTGGCGTTGTGATCGATGCGGTGAATTAGGCTACGAAGATGGCGCTGCGGACAGTGATTCGTTAGCTTGCAGTAACAGTAGCTGTGGCGCTCCGATAAAGTCATCCAATATCAAGAAGGTGCTTGTTCCTGCTGGATTTGTGACGGATGCCTATGAATCGACTACGAATAACGTTGAGCAACAGAAGTATATTCCAGTTCAACAACCGTGGGTGATTGTTAAAGGTGCGCCGGAAATCTCTTTACCTGACCCTGCTATGGGTTTTATGCGATCTGGTCCTGACGGCATGGTTTTCCATCACAGCGATGGTGAGTTTAAAACAGGGTATGCCGTCTGTATGCAGTGTGGTCGTGCGCACTCTATTGATAAAAATGGCGAATTTCCACGCGAGTTAAATACAAGTCGACCACATAGCTCTCCACGTCCAGCTAAAGAAGATCGGTATGAGGAAAATGGTAAACACAAAATTGCTGAGTGTGGTGGGCAGGGTGCGCTGCAAACTAATATCACGTTGGGCGCTCATTGCAGGACTGACGTCTTCGAGTTGGTATTGCGCCGACCAGCCAGTAATGAATACCTGATTGATGACGGTGAAAGTGGCGATAATCGTTCGATCGCTTTGACATTAGCGGTGGCTTTACGATTTGCCCTGGCAGGTAAACTTGGTATTTCTGCCTCAGAACTGGGCTTCGGCACCAGACCTGCCCAGATTGATGGTAAACCGGTGCTGGTCATTCAGCTCTATGATGAGTTGAGTGGCGGTGCTGGTTTTGCTTCCGCTGCTCCTGATTACATAGAAGATATATTGGTGGATATGGCCAGCCGCCTTCAGTGCGCTCACTGCGATACTGCATGCAGTGAATGTTTGTTGGACTCATTAACACGCCACCATCATGACAGGCTCGATCATAGTGCGGCTTTATCCTGGCTTGGAGAAGACTTCTCTCGTCGCATTCAATTGCCCGAATCAGAACAATTACTTCCAGGCGGGAAATACCAGCCCCGGTCAGTTGAAGGTGTCATTCAGAAAGGTATTCGTGAGGGAGCCAATAAGCTTGTTGTTCGTGTGACAGGTGAGCAAGCCGACTGGGACCTTGCCGCAAGGCAGTTTCGTAAGGCACTTCACAATTATCTCTGGGCTGATGAGATTCAGGTTGATTTGCTTTTGCCAGAGAATATTCAGTCGAAGGAGTTACAAGAAGACCTGCTAGCGCTGAAAGCTACAGGGGTTCAGTTGCGTACCTTGAAGGAGGAGGCAGGGTTAGCGTTTGTAGCTCAACTGCAATTTCCAGATAAGGTTTTGAGTATCGCTGCCAGTGAATCATCTGCCAGTATCCCTGGTGTTGACTGGCACCAAAGCGGCGGCTTAACCGTTGTTAGTGATACGCTTAATAAACTTGATAGCCGCGAGCTCGATACGTCGAGGTGGATAGATCCGCGATCAGAGTCATCGTTTTCCGCTAGAAACCTTGAGATCAGAAATGAACTTGATGGAAACCTTCGAAACTTTGGAAAACGCTTCTGGGATTATTTGTCTGAAGAGGTTGAGGGGCTTGCCAGTTGCCTGAACAGTGATGAAATTGCTGTTACTGCAATGTCGTATACTGATCGCTACCTGCAATCACCAGCTTACATATTGATGTTAACGAGCATTCTAGCCCCGATTGCCGAGAAACTGGCTGCTGATAAAAACGGATCATTAAAGACGTTATTTAAAATGAAAGATCGTAGCGGCCATTTGATGTTTCACGATTGGGCAGAGGACGATCATTTCGAAGAGTTCACAAAAGCCTGGCTACTGGACCAGTGTCGTGTGAATTTTGACCTTGACGTCGTTAACGCTAATCGGGATATCCCTCATCATCGTAAACTTGAAATTAAATTGTCCGATGGTCGGACTTTAATCGTCCGATTTGATCAGGGCGTTGGTTATTGGCGTGTGGAAGGAAATTCCAAGTTTGATTTTTCTGAAGACGTTGATTATTTGGTGGGCACAACAAAAGATCGAATTGGATCGCTCAAAGTGCGCAGCCTTGAATCATGGGCAACGGATATATCAGTCGAGATCGTGAATGTTTAGAATTGCGGTCGTAGGTTTTGACTGGCTAACACTTCTGTGAACAGCGGAATAAGTGTTTAGTGCAATATGTCAAACCTTGTTCTGTGAGGTTAATGATCGCTGCGGCCTTTGAGTGTCCGATGGCGGGTAGTGATCATTAGTTTTATATGTATGAATAGGCATGGTCCCCAAATGGTCTCAATTTGGTCTCAGTTAATATTTTGTAAGTGTTTACTTACTTGGTAGGCCTTGCAGTTATGGCCCGCCCGGCAGAATTCGAATCTGCGACCTCTGCCTCCGGAGGGCAGCGCTCTATCCAGCTGAGCTACGGGCGGTTAGGACTCAGGTTACTTTTAACGGACCGCTGAGCCGCAGCATTGTATACGTTTTTTCTGCTCTGCTCTACTTCCTGTAGTACCCTTTAAGCTTTTGGCTTTACACAGGTAATGAAGTGCAGTTGCCAGTGTAATCCTACCTTGCCATTCGCCAGTGTTTCGAAGCCTAGTAATTGATCTAGCGCGTTTTCTATCTCTGTTGCTGATGCTAGGTCAATACCAAACATGAGTTTGCAGTAGTCAGCAGCTTGTTGGGAGGAATCAAAACACCAGTAGTAATTTCGATTTTCAGCTTTGGTTACAATAAAGCCTGCTTGTTCTAAGTCGATTAAATCTTGGCTACTGAAGTACCAACCGTGATGGCCCATACTGTTGTGTTGTCCCATCCAGCCATCAAGAAAATCCGCTGTTTTAGAATCTTTATGCGCATCAGCTAGAACTAGAACTCCTTCTTCTTTAAGAACTCGAAAGAGTTCTCTAAATAGTGGTTTTTTATCTTCAGTGTGATGTAAACCCGCCAAACTTAGGGCTAGGTCAATGGTGTTACTGGCATCAGGCAAATTATCGAGCTGACATAGTGTTATCGGGTGACGGCTACCCGAATGACAGTGTTGCTCGAATAGTTTTGCAAATAATTCACTGGTTTCAATATGATGAATATGAGTGTCATTAGGCAGATAGTTGGCAAGGTAACCGCCGCCTGAAGGGACATCTAGAATGCGCATATTCGGAATAATGTCCAAGCCACTGAGTATAGCCTGAAACTCTTGATCACGTGCCGATGGCCAGTCTAACATGGCCTTGTGGTAAGCATCTGCTCGCTGATCAAAAATAGCTTGATAGGTTGTGGCGGGTTTAAACACAATTAAATCCTTGAGACAAACTCTTCGAATTTACCAGAAGGAGCTCGCGGTACGTTATTAACCAGATGAACGGTTACTTTGAAAGGGTAACCTATAGCTTTTTGAATTATTTCTTCGGCTTGTAGACACTGCTCCGATGTTGGCGTATCTGGCGCTTCAATATTAAGTCGTAATTCTTCAACACTAAGTTGTTCTATCTGAAAGCGCGCGAGGGGGAATAAATTCATCAATGCCATTGGATTGTAGGCTGGCCAGCTTTTATCGCCATTTGGATAAGATACGAGATTTCGTGAGCGACCAATAATGCGTTCTAATACGGGTAAATTAATTCCGCAATCACATTTTTTTCCAGGAATGGCGTAGTCACCAATTTCATACCGAATGAGTGGCATTAAGTAATTTTGCAAAGAAGTGACAATAACACGACCCACTTGGCCAGGGGTGCAAGGTTGATTATTGTCATCTAGTATTTCCACCATGCAATTTTCTAATTGAATATGATAATGGTCATATAGAGGACATTGAAGAGCAATATATCCGATTTCTTGAGAGCTGTAGATGTCATGAATTTTGCAGTTGAAGGCTTCCATTACTAATGTTCTGACGAATGGAGGTAGGGTTTCCCCTAATGTCGAAATATTATGTAAGCTATTTAGTTTTTGTTCTCTTATTTGTATTTTGGCTAGCTCTTGCAGTGTGCTCGGGTAGGTCACTAAGTATTTAGGTTGATGTTCGACTAACCACTGATATTGGCGTTCAACTGGCTCTGAGCTATTTAGTAGCATAGCGGGAGCGCTATATCCCAAAATTGCCGTCGATAAGCCCCAGTTGTTACTGGTTTGACCTGGGTATAAGGCTTTGCCATCCGCTAGAAATTTTATCGCTGCTAGCGAAGCGGTTAAATCTCTTTTAGCCCATAAGTGGTCTCGCATCGTGAATGCTCGCCAAAAAAATTGAGCATACTCTGTTGTCCATGTATGTACTGGGCGTCCGGTAGAGCCAGAGCTACGAAAATCGAAGTGTTTGCCATGATTTTTAGGTGGATTCTTACTTATTAATAGCTCTTCATTGGCTTGTAATTCTTTACGGGTCAATATCGGGAATTTATTCCATTCAATATTGCCATTCATGGATCGTATTTTGGGGTGCTGCTGGTAGTAAGGGACAGAACTTAATGCATGAGCCAAAATCGATTGTATCGATTTGCTTTGAAGGCTGGTTTGAAGTGCTGTCGGAGTCTTTTCGCTTTGTAGTAGTTTAAATTGTAAAGCGAGCGGAAGTGCTTCTTCTGCTGATGGAAGACTAATCATCCGTACTACTACCTTCAGAGTTGTCGGTTAATTCCGCCTCAATGTTAGGGTAGCGGCTTTTATGGATCATAAGTAGGCGGTCGTATATTTCGGGGTCAGTTTTTTTGAACTTTTTGAGTTCCGTAATAGCCTCATTTTTTAATTCATTTTCTTTTTTCAACCGTTTCTTTTCATGTGCTTCTCTTTCTTCTTTTGAACGTGATCTATTTTCTTCGTGTTTTTCTTGCGCATCTAATCTGGCGGTTTCTCTTAATGCTTTTGCTTTTAAAACTAATTGGCGCTGCTCACTTTCTTGTGTGGATAACTTTGCGATTGACTGGTCGGTTAGGTGTGGAGTTGATGAATCGTCATTCGCTTTAATTAGTGTGCTGCGTTGATATTCGCCTTTCGGTAACACTTGTAGCGTGATGATATTTTTTTGATCATTGAACGTTTTAATTATTGAGAAGTTTTGATCTAAAAAGCGTAGTACTGCGTCTTCTGATAAATTTGACCCTCGTAATAAGTCCGGTACGACCACTTGAGGGTCGTAAAATATTTGTATTCCTGATAAAGAACTAAATTCATTGAAAAGCTCTGTTGAGCTGAGTATTTTTTCTGGAAAGTGGTAAGTTTGCGAGGTGTTATCGTATTGAATGGTTGAATCACACCAGACGCTAGGAGCAAAACAAATAAAAAAAAGAGCGAATAAGAGTGACTTCATTGTACCAAGACTTAAAAATAAAATGGGTTGATTGATTATAAAAAAAGGGAGGCCATACGGCCTCCTTTTTTATCGTGTAGCAGTGTTATGGCATTGCAATAGTATTCGTACCACAAATGCCTTCTAAGCAATCAGATTCTAAGAATACACCGCCAGAGAAGCCAGCATCTGTGCCAGTGCCTCCTGCGATATCATAGGCAGCGCCAATTTTGGCTTTTGCATTACCACTAACTACGTATAGAGAGCCGCCTGCACCACCTAGGGTATCTTCATCATTGATGAGGGCTGTGGAAGCATTACCGCCGCCTACGTCAATATTGCCCTTAACGCTACCACCCAGTGCGGATGTAACTGCGATATAGCCACCGTTACCACCCTCTATTTGACCGTTACCACCAGCTGCCGTAACGGAGGCATTCACATTTGCTACGCCAAATGTACTAGCAATGCTTATGCTGCCACCTTGCTTACCTTCATTGTAACCATCGTCTTCACCTTCTTCCGGAATGGCATTATCACTACCGCCATTAAAGGAGAACTCTCCGGTTACATTGATATCATGAATTGCTGAAATCCATGCATATCCAGCGCGAGATGTAGAACCATTATTCACATCGGAACCATTCGATGAAACAATACCGTCGAACTCAATATTCAAGTTCTTCTGTAGGGAAGCAAATCCAGTATCGATGTAGATGTCTAAATCACCGCCACGAGATCCCGATGGCGTAGCCGTTAGTTCACCTGTCGTAACAACCTCACCGGCATTCAATGTCAGGTTGGTCTTAACATTGATTGGAGCCGCTGGTGCATATGCGGTTTGATAGCCGTCGTTAGAATTTGATTCCGTGTAGATTTCGATATCGCCGCCGCTGCTCGCTTGATGTGCAGAGCCACCAGATACGTCAATACTGGTATAACCAACAATTTGGGTAGCTAATGTCGACGCAATTTGAGATGCGTGTGATATCACAATGTCACCACCGTTTCCTGCGTCACCAGATCCTGTATCAGTGGTGGCCGATGTATTACCACCGTTCGCGGATAGATTACCCGAGATAGCGACTAATATCGGGTTTACGTAGCTTTCACCACCATCATATGAATCACTGGCACCGATGTATATTGCACCACCATTACCAGCATCGTAGCTGTCAAATGCGCTGTTACCACCATTTACATTGATGCTGCCGGTATTGATCATGCGTGGAATGGCAATATTCGTACCGCCTTCACCGCCACCTACGTATAGCGATACGTCTCCACCCCCACTGCCTTCGCCACCTGCTGTTACGTCGGTATTGGTCACTGCGGTTGAGCCGATGGCGGTGATATCACCCGTGTTAATCACTTCACTGCTTGAAAAAATGTATGTATTACTTGGATCAATATAGGTGGAACCATTGATACCGGTACCAGCATTACTGCTTATGGTCCCTGTGTTATAGACACCTTTGTAGCCGTAGATGTTAATGTTTTCACCTGCACCTGCGGTGCTTGATGCGCTATCGCCACCTTCGGCAGTTAAGTTGCCGGTGTTTTCAATATACACATTACTATTGATACCGATACTTCCTGCGTCTCCACCAGCAAGCCCTTCCGTATCACCATCTGCGCCCGATGTGTTGAACGTTCCACTGTTCTGTATGATCGATGCGTAAATACTTAGATCACCGCCATCTTGGCCTGGATATTGGCCTGATAAATCTATGCTGCCACTGCCGTAATAGGCTGCTGGATAGAATGAAAGGTTACGAACGGCACTGTCACCTTCTTCCGCAAGGACTTTAATTGTTCCGTCGTTCTGAACGTCATTGAAGAAGTACAATGAATTTGACGTGTTAGTAAATTCTAAAGATAGCGTTGTCCCCGCGGCCACTTGTAAGCCGGTAATGATAGTTGTTCGTTTACCAAGTATCGGAGCATCGACATCGTCAACGGCGCCATCATAGCGATAGATGCGTTGATTATAAAAATAGAGTGTTCCCGCGGATGCGGCGTTAAAACTCGAGGTGTCAGCTGAAATAGTAGTATCAGTCGAAATTGTCGCAGGATTTGTTCCAAGCTGGACCTCGCTGTTGAGCAGGTCATAAGATGCATCAGGGATTCCGTTGACAGTAATATTCAAAGGAGCATCGCTATAGCTTTTATATATGGAGACATCACCACCGTCGCCACTATTGTGTTGCCCATTACCACCTTTAGCGCTCATAACTGCAGTGCCGGCATTATTGCTTGCTAGTCCGGAAGGCGCACTACCGCCGGATGAGCTGCCACCACCGCATGCTGTCAACGTGACGGCTATCGCGAGTATGCTTGTTTTAAAAGGAAGTTGATTTAGATACATATTTGCTCCGAGCTCTTTACTTTTTGATTGGTTACTAATTGTTCAGTAACTGGGTATTAAAAACGTCTACTAAAGTAGCAGGTTGTGTCGTGGTGTAAATCAGTTATTGTGAAAATCAATCTCGATTTTTTGTATTTATAATTTCGACGTAAGGATTTGGTCACCATCTTGTCATTCCCCGTTGTTACACTTCCGCGATCATTAAAAATGTCCGCTTCTGTCGGTTGTTTCTTCAGTGGAATAGGATGTTCTCTGGCCGCGGTCGCTTGTCGTCGTTGAAAGGAGTAACGTGTGCTCACGTCTTTAGAAGGATGGCAGACCATGAATACATCACACACAGAGCTACTGGATTATGGTTGGGGTTTGTCCTCGCTGGGTTTAATTCTAGTGGCGGGTTCTGATACCGCTATTTGTGCAATTTTGGTGGGGGATGATCGTAGTTCGCTCTTAAATGAATTACAGCAGTCGTTTCCTGCTGCGCGCATTCGTCAGGATGATGGGCGCTTGGCTACGCGCATTGGTAAGGTTATTCGGTGCCTAGAGCAACCCCAAGAATTATCGGCATTACCGGTGTTAGAAATGCGTGGTACAGAGTTTCAGCGTCGTGTTTGGAGTGCTTTGCAGCATATTCCGGTTGGTTCAACAGTAAGTTATTCGGCGTTGGCAGAGCAAATCGGTGCGCCAGCGGCAGTTCGTGCGGTGGCCGGTGCTTGTGCGGCGAATAAGTTGGCGGTGTTGGTTCCTTGTCATCGAGTGGTGCGCTCAAATGGCGAGCTATCAGGTTATCGATGGGGTGTTCAGCGTAAGCAGTTTTTATTGCAGCGTGAGCGTCAGTGGGTAAAAGAAGCGGGCTAATCTGTACTATTGTTTTTCTTATTGCTGAGTAGCTGCTCGGCTTTTTCTTGCTGTACCTTAACGATGGCCAATTTTTCTCGCGCGTTTTGGCGTTCTTCTTCGCTTAGTTCTAAATCAATACTGTGTGCTTCGAGCTTAAGTTGTTTTTCTTTAAGCCCTTTTATGACTTGTTTGATGGCTCGTCGAGACACTCCGCGCGCGTCATCACTCATAAAGTTCGCTATTTTCTGCACTATTTTTTCAAGCTTCATTACTTGGTTCCTCGCTCGCATCCGTGGCGAGAGTTTGGCGAACTTGGGTTACATCTTCGTCACTGAGCTGAATCATAGTTTGTGCTTTGGATGTCTGCGGTAGCTGAGCCAAAATAAGTGCCTGCCCTGCGCTAATCAAGCTCAAGGCTATTTGGCGCGCGTAGCCTTGATCGTTCATTAGTGATGTTGCTTGTGCCGGTGTCACTATATGTTCACGAATCATACGTTCGGTTTCACTATCTGCCCGCTCGTGCGCATCATCAAGACGTAATTTCTGGTGTTCTAATTCCAGCAAATAATCATTGAAGAAACTGGCCGCTGCGCTCGGCTCATTGGTGCTTTTGGCAATAATGTTTTCGAGTAATGTAATCACCTGACGGATGTCTTGGCGTAGGGCTTCATAAGCTGCGTGCAAAGTGTGGTGACGACCGTGAAGCGCTGGGTATAAGTTACCATGCAGTTGACCTGATGTTTTAACTGCTTCGACCATGTGATACGTCGCAGAGCGAAACTGCCTGAGGGGCTCAAGCTCTGTTGTGCCAGGCGTTTTATGAGCAAGGCTAATAAAACGCACGATGGCGTTGTAGAGCGTTTTGATGCGGTTGTGATAAGCATCGTCGATTTGTTTTTCAGTGAATTCTTTTGCGGGTGGTAGAAGCGATTCGGTATGAGAGCTGCGCGGCTCCCAATCTAACGCTCGTAATACAATATCCAAGGCATGACGTGTCAGGCGCTGACTTTCTTGGCGCGTGACGCTGGTTGTCGCCAGAGCGGACTCTAGCGCTGCATCGTTAAGGTAGCGCGGTACTTTTATCGAAATCGTATCCGCAGGAATGCGTTTTTCTAGCCACTTTGTTAGGCGTTCTAACTGCGGCAGCATGATGGCTACCCCTAAGGTATTAAAGACCGTATGGAACAAGGCGAGACGTAAGGTGTAGTTGTCTGCTGCTATGCCCAAGCCATTACCCAGCAGTTCGACCACAGGTATTAGAATAGGCAGCGCGAGGAGCGCAACAAGGCCGGTGACGAGATTAAAAACAACATGCCCTAGCGCTAAGCGTTTACCCGCTGCATTAGCGCTAATACTGCCGAGGATGGCCGTGACTGTGGTGCCAATATTGGCGCCGATAGCGACAGCAAGTGCATCCTCATAGTGAATTTGTTGATGAGCTAGAGCGGTGAGTATCAATATTAATGTCGCATGACTTGACTGCATAACAACGGTGGCAATGATGCCTAAGCCGGTAAATAGCAGAAGAGCGGTAAAACCTTGAAAAGGCATCGCGGTTAATTGCATTTGGCTTTGCAAATTGCTGAAGCCGTCCTTCATGAACTGAATGCCAAGAAAAAGAAAGCCAATCCCAGTTAATAAGTGCCCAAGGCTACGCCATGAGGGGCGGCTTTGTAGTTGCAGTACGATACCGAACACCAGTAGAGGTAATGCAAGATCGGATAAATTAACTTTCAAGCCGAACCCTGCGATCAGCCATGCGCCAGAGGTCGTGCCTAAGTTAGCCCCAAATATGATGGCCAGCCCACTGCTGAGTGAAATTAATCCTGCGGATAAGAAGGAAATACTCAATAGCGATATCAGTGAACTGGATTGCATTAGGGAGGTGCTCACGACACCTAACGAAACGGATTTCCCAGTGCTATTGGTTAAGCGTTGAAGCCAGTGTTCCATCCAGCCGCCACTAAGACTCTGAAATCCACGCTCCAGCGACATCATGCCAAATAGAAAAACGGCCACACCAGCGGCAACGGTTAAAAAGGCTTCGCTACGCCAAAATCCCAACCCCAGCCCTAGCAGAAGCACAGGTAGTGCTATCCGCTGAAATTTCGTCATGCATGACCCTTAATCTGAATATGTATTCAGTAAAGCTAATTGTCGCCGTACAGCAAGTTATAAGCAGTGATCAAGATCACGTTTTTGTTATCCACATGTATCCACAGGAAGGTGTGTATAAGCTGTGGGCGCGACGGGGTTATCTTGTGTGTAATCAAAATTGACGAATTTTCACAGCTTGCCTGAGTGGATAAACGACGTGCAAGGCGACAAAATTCCGCCAAGCTATATTGATGATTTTGTTAATGTTTTGACGTTTTTTGCGATAATAGACAGTTCTCTAAAAGAACGTTTCCCAATCATGAAGATGTCCACAGATTCTGTGGATAACCACTCGGATAAGTGGCAAATAAACATTAAGCGGGGGACTGAAATCGGAACGTGCGTTTGAATTGTTTAAAAAATAACCAGCGGCGAGTTGCTCGCCGCTGGTTGTTTTCATTAGGCCAAGTGCTGTTTTAGCGGTTCGTGCTGTTCAGCATTTAGACGTGGTCCAAATTGGCTTACTACTTGTGCAGATGCGGCACTGGCTAAGCGGCCTGCAGCCGCAAAATCATGGCCGTGAGTAATGGCATACAAGAAGGCACCTGCGAACATATCGCCAGCACCATTACTATCGACAGCAGTAACGCTGTGCGGCGCAATGGTGTGTAATTGCTCGCCATCAAAGGCGACAGCGCCCTTTGAGCCAAGCGTAATGGCGAAGGTTTTGGCGACTTTTTTCAAGCCTTCGATCGCGGCGTCGATATCATCAGTATTAGTGAATAACTTGGCTTCTTGTTCGTTGCAGAACAATAAATCGACACCTGTACCTATCATGTCGGTAATGCCTTCTTTGAAGAACTGCACCATGGCAGGATCAGAGAAAGTCATCGCTACTTTGACGTTATTTTGACGGGCTAGCTCACGCACACGAATAGCGGCTTCGCGCGATAGTTCAGATGTGACTAAGTAGCCTTCGATGTAGACATATTCAGATTGCGCTAAAGCGTTTTCATCAATGTGCTTTTGATGTAGTTCGCTGGTAATACCTAAATAGGTATTCATCGTGCGTTCGGCGTCTGGGGTTACCATTACAAGGCACTTTCCGGTCACGCCTTCGTCGCGTGGGCCGTTCATGTTGGTGTCGACACCGGCCGCCTGCATATCGGCCACATAGAATTCACCAGCTTCGTCGTTGGCGACATTGCAGGTGTAGTAAGCCTTGGCCCCGAAGTAGCTAGCACCAATAATAGTGTTGGCAGCGCTGCCGCCACAGGCGCGTTTCTTTAAGCCATACTCGGCTTGCAACGTCGCCAACATGCTGGCCAATTGATCTTCTTCGATCAATGTCATCATGCCTTTTTCAATGCCAGCCTTGGCAAAGAAGGCGTCGTCAACTTCAAACTCTTTATCGACCAGCGCGTTGCCGATGCCGTAAATGTGGTAACCCATGTGGACTCTCTAATTTGGAAATGTAAAACCGAAGGCAGTTTAACTTACTTTGCCCTAGATATCTGACATTGGCATGAATTCGCGCTGTTGTTACAACTTTTTCTTTGCACGTTGGCTGTGTGGCTCGCGGCAGTTTATGATGGCGGCATGAATAAATTCACCCGTTTTGTGCGCCAACGTAAGCGCGTACGCCAAGCGGTCTATCAAACCGACCGCAATATCATGCGCAGCATTGTGCGAACCATGTTGGTGTTGTGTTTGTTTGTGCTGCTGCACGTGAGTGCCATGGTGCTGTTCGAAGGCATGTCGCCTTGGCATGGATTTTGGCTAACCATGACAACCTTAGCGACGGTTGGTTATGGTGATACTTCTGCGACTACGGTTGCAGGCCAGCTTTCTACCATTATCTTGATGTTTATCTGTGGCATAACCGTGATGACCTTGCTCATTAGTGATTATGCCGATTATCGAATTGCACGCCGCGAACGCATTCGTAGCGGTCACTGGGACTGGAACATGGCTGATCACATCCTCATTATCAATGCCCCTAAATACAATCGAGAGTCGTATTTTCATCGCATGATTTCGCAAATTCGTGAATGCGGTGAATTTAACGACACGCCGATTATGCTGCTGAATGAAGACTTTACCGATGGCTTGCCCGATAGTTTGCGTCAGTTAGGCGTTGTGCATGTGACTGGACTTGCTAGTCGTCCTGAAGATTTGGATCGTGCCGGTGCGAAGCGTGCTGCGCATATTGTTGTCTTGGCTCGAGACGAATACTCTGCCGACAGCGACAGCTATACCTTTGATGTTTCGCATCGTTTATTCGAGCTACACCTTGGCCACAAAACGATTGTTGAATGCGTTGATGATTTTAATCGTCCACGTTTAAAAGCACTCGATATCCGTGCCTTGTTGCGACCCATTCGTTCGTATCCCGAAATCATTGTGCGTGCCATGGTTGCTCCAGGATCTGAGCTGTTGATTGAGGATATGTTTACTCATGCTAACGACCATACGGTACGTTATCCTGTGTGGTTGGAAGGTGAGCGTTGGGCTGATGTGGTAACGGCTATTGTGCAAGCGAGTTTAGGTACTCCGCTGGCCTATGTTACGAAAGACGGCCATGTTGAAACGCACCCGGATGGTGAGTCTCACATCCATGCACAGTCGCTGCTGATTTTGGTACACACCGAACGGACTCCGACTACCAAAGAAGTTCATCGAGCAATCGAGCATCACTTCAATACGCGTTTAAAAGACGTCGAAAATTAAGAAAAAGCGCCTGACTTTACCGCATGGCGCTTTACCCTTTGGCATAAATTGGGCAAACTATAGCCAAATTGTAACTTTATAACAGTTTCCTATGCCGCCACGCCAATCCGGTTCCACTCTTGCTTTAATGCTCTGCACTCTGGTCATTATGATGGCCAGTATGCAAACGCTGCACGAGGAGTTAGTGGGCCACGCGATTGGCGAGCACTGCGAGTTGTGCTTAACCGCTGCCGATAGTGGTGGCTTAATCCCGCTAGCGATTGCTTTACCGACTTTAATTCTCGATAAAACGCCAGAGCCCTTAGCGCCACTATTGCCAACCCATGGCGAAGTGCGTGTTATTCCTCAAAATCGCGGACCTCCTACCGCGAACTAACGTCACGCTAGTTATTACATTCAAATCATTGACTTAGTTTTTTTAGAGGAAGACGCATGCGTCCTTTTTTCCGTGCTCCTGTTATTCATACAGTGGGCTTGCCTTTGCTATTGGCAAATTCTGTATTGGCTTATGCCGATGCCAATGCTCCAGATCACGATAACGCCATCGAATTAGAAACCATTACAGTCACAGCATTGCCCAATAATGCTTCAGCCACCGATTCTGCGCAGCCGGTGTTTGTTTTATCTGACGATGATCTAGAGCGAGCTCGTGCAACGTCCTTGGGTGAAACCCTGAGCCAGCAGCCGGGCATCCATAACAGCAGTTTTGGTAGTGCGGTCGGCCGACCTGTTATTCGTGGGCTAGGGGGTGGCCGTGTCAGCATATTGCAGGATGGTCTTAAGGCTGTAGATGCATCAACGGTAAGCCCTGATCATGCCGTCGGTGTGCAAACCAACACAGCACAACAAATTGAAGTAATACGTGGGCCTGCAACCTTACTTTACGGTAGTGGGGCTTTTGGTGGTGTGGTCAATGTGGTTGCTGCAGAGCCGCAGGAAGAGGGGGTCGAATCCGAGATTAACTTGGGCTACAACACGGTTAATCGCGGTAAAGATATTCGTCTCAATCAACAAGGTCGTCAAGGCGACTGGGGTTGGAACTTCGGCGCAGGTCAATTACGCAGTGACGATTATCGCGTGCCGAGAAAAGCTGGTGAAATTCATAATGACGATGGTGTGTTGGAATACCACGATGCTGAGTCGAGTCGTTTAGACAACAGCGATATTGAATACAACCGTCAGTTGAGTGCTGGTGGGCGTTATTTCTTTGATACTGGTTCGACCGGTTTAAATATCAGTCGCCTTACTAGCCGGTTTGGTTTGCCCGGGCATGATCATGGCGACGAAGAAGCGGTACTTGATCCTGCGGCGGCAGCTGATGAAGAGGGCGTTGCCCGAGTGAATCTAAAGCAGCTTCGTATTGCTTTAGACGCCAAAGCCAGTGATCCGCTTCCGGGGGTCACTAATCTTAATTTCGATTTAGCGTGGACGGATTACGAACATAGCGAAGGCCATGTAGAAGCGCATGATGATGCGGCTGTTGCGGAGCCTGATCATGAAGAGCATGGGCCAACCACCTTTGCTAAAGAAGCAATAGAGTCGCGTGTAGCACTATCCCTAACGCCGATTAGAAGTATCGAACAGACAGTGGGGCTGCAAGGTTCGCAAACCGACTTTTCCGCCATGGGTGAAGAGGCACTCGTGCCATCGACTCAAACCAACGAGATAGGGGTCTTCTGGTTGGCCGAACGCAACTTTGGTGCCGTTACTCTGAGTGCCGGAGCGCGCTGGGACCGAGTTCAGCACTCACCACAAACTCCAGATGACGTTAACAGTGTTTGCGGCTTTGGCTTAGACGCGTATCAAAATAAAACGTTTGGTAATACGAGCGCCTCCCTTGGTGCTCTGTACGATATTGATGCCAGCTGGCAGTTAGCGATTTCGGCAACATCGGCTTTGCGTGCGCCGGATGCAGAAGAGCTGTTTTCTTGCGGTGCGCATGAATCCACTCTGACGTACGAAATTGGTAATCCTGATTTAGATTCAGAGCACTCATATAATTTGGATGTTTCTGTACGTCGCAATGTCGGGCGTTGGACCGGAAGCGTCAGCCTATATCAAAATCGGGTAGACCAATTTATCTATCAGCAGGCTTTATTAACAGGTACTGATATCGTGCTGGTGGATGATTTACCGGCTTATCAATTTATCCAAGACGATGCCGTGTTGCGCGGTGGTGAAGTGACTGTTGGTTACACCATTACGCCGCAGTGGCAACTTACGGCAATGGCCGATCGGGTGCGTGCTGAGTTAGTTGACGGTGGAAATTTACCGCGTATGCCTAGCGACCGAATAGGCACTGGGGTTAATTATCAAGCCTTGCATTGGCAGGGGTTTGTTAATTGGATACATAATGCGGAGCAAAATCGTTTAGCCGATAATGGCGAAATCCCAACCGCTAGCTATCAGCTGTTAGATGCTGGCATTGGTTATCGCTGGTATCTACCTACGGTGGAATATCAATTAGATTTAAAAGGTACCAATTTATTGGATGAAGTGGTGCGATATCACACCTCGTTCGTTAAAAACACTGTACCGCAACCTGGACGTGGCTTTCAGTTAGCGTTTGCTGCGCAGTTTTAACGAAAATTGAAGGGTGGTAATGGCAACATGGATGTTGCCAACAGCACAACAACGAACTATTTAAAGGGAATCCACAACTTTGGATTATTAATGGGAGTTGTATTCGGCAGAGAAATATTCGGCAAATCAAAAATCAAAGCATCGTCGAAGCGAGTTAAGGGGAAGGCATCTTTGGTCGTCGGGTGTGTTTGCAAAAAATTGCGCAACTCACCACTTGTCACCATTTTACCTAAGCCATATGTCAGGCGCTCGGCCAGTGCTACGTTGTCTTTGGCGACAAAAAAGTACATCGGAAACGGATAGGAAATAATAATATGATCGAAGACAATTAAATCATCACCACCGTATCCCTCTATCTCGGCATAGACTTCCGTTATTGCTCGAGGAAAGTAATCACAGCGTCCTGCTCGAAGCATGTTGTACATCAATTCAAACTTGTGCACACGTTCAAGTGTATAGCCCGCGCTTTCTAATATGTCAGAATCTGGCCATTGATCGCCTTGACAGGCCGTGAGGGCTTTTAGTGCCGCTTCTTCACGAATATCCTGAAATTTAGTCAGATCGCCACGGCGAATAACGGGTACTCGCCGCCCTAGCAATCCTGCGTAAAGCGGAATACGAATGGGCAGACTGTTTTTTTCGCGCTCAGTAGTGGAACCGGCCCAAAAGATATCAATCCAACCATCTTCAAGCCCTAGGAATCCACGATTTTGGCTAAAGTTATTTGGGCTTTCTGCAATCGTGGCGGCACCGTACTTGTCGGCACTCGCATCCATGACTTTGTTTAACAAATCGATGTAGTAACGGTGACTGCCGTCAAAATTCGTACGCGTTGACTGCACTAGATACTCTGTCGCCTGTGCCGCTGGCATGAGAATCATAAGGCAGAAAAGCAGGGGTAGTAATCTCATAAATGGAGCGATAACCATTGCAACAGAAAAATAAGCATAGCGTAAGGCGTAACAAGTTTGTGTAATAAACCTGAAAGCGGCGCAAAGTTACATATTCTCACCATACTCGCGCTGACGTTTTGATTCTATATACTGCCGTCTCCTAGCAAAGGATTGTTTCCATGTTAAACCTTCGTTCATTATCGTTCGCACTATTAATTCCAGCATTGTTGAGTCTATATGGCTGCCAAGATGACAAATCAGAAGCGACAGCTGGGCAAACGTCTACGGCTAGCCCCAACGCTATGGCGACCGATGACACTAGCGGCCCTATTAATGAGCCGATAGATCCTTCCCTGTACCAAGGTATGCCACTTGAAGTCGCCTTGATTGCCGAAGGTACTTATGATGACGGCACCGTACTAGCAGTCACTTTTTCTGCTCCACTTGATCCAAAACGTGATTTTCAATCGTTTTTACGTGTTAATCGGCTAATTAAAAATAGTAGTGATCAGGCCTCTGAGGCAGAGCATGTAGCTGAGGTGATCTCGGGCCAGTGGATATTAGCCCCTGATGCCCGTCATGCTTACTTTACTCAAATCGATCCAGATACTCGTTATCGGGTGACGGTGCAGCCAGGCTTAGTTGGACTGACGGGTGTTAGCTTGATGCAGCCGCATACGGCTGATATCGATATTGGCTCTATTGCACCGAGCGTGTCGTTTGCCAGTTCTGGCCACTTTCTCCCTTTAGGTTTGCATTCTGGCTTACCGATTTATGCTCTGAATGTCGCCGAAGCAAATGTGAGCTTTTTTCGCGTTGAACCGGGCAAAGAAAAAGCCATGATGAACTGGATCGGCAATAGCGTTAGTCGTCCTTATTATTGGATGGATACCATTCCAACCTTTGCATCTTTGGTACACGAAGGCCGATTTACGTTGACGACTGAACGCAACAAACGCCGTCAAATGAACTTGCCGATTCAGGATGTCGCCGCTCTGCAGCAAGCGGGTGTTTATGTCGCGGTGATGTCGCGTCCGGGGCAGTATGATAGCCAGTTCGCGATTACCTATTTTATGGTCACGGACCTTGGTGTTCACGTTCGCCAGTATAAAAACAGCTTTGATATTTACATTTCTGATTTAAATTTCCCAAGCCCGATTGCGGGTGCCGATGTGCGTATTTATAACGACAATGGTTCTGTTGCTTTTGATGCATCCAGTAGTGCTAGCGGCGTGGTGAATGTTGCTCAGTTGCCGAAGCATGGACAACTGCTTGTCGTCACTAAAGGCGATGCCACCAGTATTTTACCATTGAGTACAGCTGCATTAGATTTGTCGGAGTTTCATTTGTCTTCGCGTGATTATCGTGAAGAAGAGTTATTTATTTATACCCCACGAGACATTTACCGAGGGGGCGACGAAGTTGTTTTATCGGCTTTATTACGTAACGACGATGGCAAACCATTAGCAGCTCGCCCACTGCAAGCCAGTTTATTTCGCCCCGATGGTCAAAAGATAAAAACCTTCGCATGGCAACCATCGGCACCGGGTTATTACGAATGGCGTTATGCTCTAGGTGATGACGCGCAAACCGGTAATTGGCGCTTAACGGTCGAGGGTGCCTCTGCTGCTCAGTCGTTCCAATTTAAAGTGGAAGACTTTATGCCTGAGCGGCTGAAAATTACTTATAACGAAGGCAAACCAGCCAAACTGCTGGCTAAGTCGGATGATATGAGTGTTGCCGTTTTGGGTGAATATTTATACGGCGCCCCCGCAAGTGGTAATAAATTTTCGGCAGCAATACGTATTCGTCCAGAGCCACATCCATTTGCTGAATTAGCTGATTTCTCATTCGGTAATGCGGGTACTGACACGGACCGAATAAATTTTGACTACGATGACAAAGAATTAAATAAAGATGGAAAACTGGATCTGGTTGTAGCGTCGCGTTGGCAGAATACTGCAACACCGTTAAAAGTCACTCTAACAGGCAGCCTGTTTGAAAGTGGCGGTCGCCCAGTAGTGCGTCGTTATAGTGCCAACGTTATTCCTGCCGATACTATGATAGGAGTGCGGCCATTATTTAAAGATCGTGCTAAAGCCCGAACCTTGGCGCAATTCGAATTGATTCGTACAAACCAAGCCCAAGAGAAACTTGCTGCTGCAGAGTTGACCGTACGCTTAATTAATCGTACCCATCGCTATCATTGGCGTTTTTCTAGTAGCGACGGTTGGTACATGGACGACACCGCCCAAGAATTTACCGAGTTAACGTTAACTTCGGCGATTACTGCGGGTGAAACCACGAACATTGAATTCCCAGTCGATTGGGGGGATTACCGTATTGAAGTGAGTGACCCTGATAGCAATATTCTAACCAGCTATGAATTTAGTGCGGGCGAAAATTGGTATCGTCGCTGGTCGCAAGCGAGTGATGCTGAGCAAGGTGCCGCGCCAGATCAGGTTGTATTGGCACTCGATCGCTCTGGTTATAGTGCTGGTGATGTGGCTAAGTTGCGAATTGTGCCGCCAGCCGCAGGTCATACTTTGGTGATGGTCGAGAGCGATCATTTATTATGGATGCGCCGCGTCGAATCACCGGCCGATGGTACGACGGTGGATATTCCGATTAGTGCCGATTGGGCGCGTCATGATCTTCATATTACCGCGTTGCACTTGCAGTCAGCCGATGAGCAAGAACGCATTACTCCAACGCGCTCGGTCGGTATTATTCATTTGCCGTTGGATCGTAGCACGCGGGAATTAAGCGTAACTCTTCCTGAAGATGCATCTTGGTTACCAAATACTGAGGTATCCATTGCTGTTGACGTGGCGGATAAGCAGGGGCAGCCAATACAGCAAGCTTGGGTGACGTTGGCTGCGGTCGATGTCGGTATTTTATCCATTACTGATTTTAAAACCCCCGATCCATTTAAGTACTTTTTTGAACCACGCGCTTATCGTGTCGATATGTTCGATATGTACAGCCGCTTAATTAGCCTCAATAGTAATCCTTTAGCGCGTCAACGCTTCGGTGGCGATGCGCCAGCGTTAAGTCGCGGTGGCGATAAAGCGCGTGCAGAAGTGCAAATCGTCTCGCTATTTAGCGGCTTAGTAACCGTGATCGATGGTAAAGCCAATATTTCATTTATGTTGCCTGATTTTAATGGCCGAGTGCGCTTAATGGCCATAGCGTTTGATGACACTCGCTTTGGTATGGCTGAGCAAGAAGTGACAATTGCCGCGCCAGTCGTTACGCAGCTATCTATGCCACGCTTTTTAGCCATGGGTGATTTATCCCAAGTGGCATTAGATGTCAGTAATTTGAGCGGTAAAGATCAAACGTTTAAATTGCAATTAAGTAGCAGTGGCGCTGCGGTCGGCAATTCGATTCAGCGAGATCTGGTTTTGAGCGATGGCGCGCGAACGACCGTTATTTTACCTGTGGAAGGCAGTTATCCAGCGGGTGCGATTGATATCGCTATGCAATTAACGGACGAATCCGGTGAGGTATTGCAACGCCATTGGCAATTAAATACTCGCGCTGCGAATCCGGCAAAAACAGAGCAATACAATCGGCTACTGAATGCTGGTGAGTCCTACCCTTTATCACCTGCGGCTATGGGGAATTGGCTACCTGAAACCTTGGGTGTCAGCGTTAGCATTAATAATCAAATTAATTTAAACCCTAAGAATCAATTACGTGAATTATTCCACTACCCTTATGGCTGTTTAGAGCAGTCGATTAGTTCGACATATCCATGGTTGTATATTAGCGAGAAAAAAGCCGCAAAAATCATTCAGCCTTTACCTCAAGGGCAGCGTGAAAAGAGTTTGATCGAAGGATTGAGGCGAGTTGTGACGCGCCAAAAAGTGAATGGTGGCTATGGCTTGTGGTCGAGTAATGACACGTACGAGCAGCATTGGTTAACCGCTTATGCCGGTGATTTTTTAACGGATGCGATTGATCAAGGAGTGGACGTACCTAAAGATGTTATGCAGCAAACACTTAATCGTTTGAAAGAATACGTGCGTGGTCGCGGCACGATGCAAGAGCGCTGGAGTGGACGTCCCGATTTATATCGCCCTACATATACTGCTTATGCCGCCTATGTTTTAAGTCGTCATAAACGTGCGCCTTTGGCTGATATTCGTCGTTTGGCTCAAGAACGTCCAAAAGATTTATCGTCCTTGCCATTACTGCATTTAGCTTTGGCTGCCGACGCTCAGGGCGATAAAGCATTAGCCGCTGAATTATTAACAGCGATGAAAAATGCGCCACGAGAAAGTAATTTCTATTTGGGTGATTATGGTTCGGATATTCGTGATGATGCGAAAATTGTAACCTTATTATTAACTCATAATATTGAGCAAAGTTACGCAATGACATTAGCTGCCAGTCTTGCTGAATCTGTGCGTAAACATCGCTATTTAAGCACCCAAGAGCGTAATGCTCTATTTATGGCCGCCTTGCAATTAGCGCAAACCAAAGGTGAAAGCTGGCAGGCAAGGTTGGAGCTGGCAGGCGTTCAACGGACCTTGCAGCAAGTCGGTGAATTTGCTGAAGTACATTACGGACCGGAGCTTAGCGATGGTTTGGCGATAGTGAATAGCGGTGATAAACCAATACTTGCGGTAGTACAAACTCAAGGCATTTCGAATACCCCGCCAAAGCCAGAGGCCAATGGCAGTACTTTAGAGCGCCGTTATTTTAGCTTAGCGGGTGAACCTATTTTTCCTGTCGACGGTGCCTTAAATATGAAAGTCGGCGACATGATGCTGGTACAGGTAGAGTTAACGGCACAAGAGCGCCATCCAGATATGCTGTTGGTCGATTTATTACCCGCAGGATTAGAGCTGGAAAATCAAAATCTCGCCAGCAGTAAAAAATTAGATGAACTCAGCTTACAAGGTAAGCCACTTAGTGAATGGCAAAATGCAAAGATAGTGCATGAAGAATTCCGCGATGATCGTTATGTTGCTGCGGTCGATCTGAATCACTATCGTACTAATCGTTTGTACTATTTAGTGCGTGCCGTTACGCCGGGTCATTATCAAGTGCCCGCGCCTTTGCTTGAGGATATGTACAATCCAAGTATTCGTGCGATTGGTAAAACTCCCGATATTTTAAATATCGAGCCTTAATGACGCGAAGCGATAAAGTAATTGCAGTAACTGGATTGAGGCGCCGTGCGTTAAAGCTCGGCGTATTGGTTTTCGCGATAGTTATTTTAATTGCGTTATTACTGGATCTCTTATTTCCGATGGATGTTCCACGACTGAACGCTGCTTCGTTCGCTCAACGTTCGGATTTTGCGCAGTTGGTTGTTGATCGCAATAACCGCCCTCTGCGTGCCTTTGCTGATCACGACGGGGTGTGGCGTTATCCCGTTGCCTTGTCAGAGGTTTCGCCACTATATGTTCAAGCGCTACTTGAATATGAAGACCGTTGGTTTTATTCGCACCCCGGAATTAATCCTGCCGCGCTACTACGCGCAGCTTGGCAAAACTGGCGCTGCCATTGTGTGGTATCCGGTGGTTCTACATTAACCATGCAGGTGGCACGACGTTTTTATCCTCATGATCGAACGGTGCTCGGTAAAACCACACAGATGCTGCGCGCTTTGCAATTGGAATGGCATTTCAGCAAAAATGAAATTCTCACGCTCTATCTTAATTACGCCCCGATGGGCGGCACGATTGAAGGTGTGGAAGCGGCGAGTCGCCAGTATTTAGACAAACCGGCCGCGCAACTCAGCCAAGCCGAGGCCGCTTTGCTGGCCGTATTGCCACAGGCACCGTCACGTTTACGTCCGGACCGTCACCCACAACGTGCGCGCTTATACCGCGATAAAGTGCTTAAGCGGTTATTCGATTTTGGTGTTCTAAGCGCACAGGCTTTGCAGCAAGCCATGCTTGAGCCGGTGCTTGCCGATACACCACAGACGCCGATGTTAGCGCCGATATTTTCGCGCTGGGCACGTTCGCAACGACCCAATTCCGCCATAGTACACAGCACCTTAGACGCTGAGTTGCAGTGGCAGTTAGAGGATTATTTGCAGGCGCTTATTCAAAGCTTTCCGAGTCAGCATTCTGCCGCCATTTTAGTGATGGATAATGCCAGCGCAGAAGTGCGTGCTTATCTTGGTTCGGCTGATTTTTTAGACAGTCGCCGCGTTGGCCAAGTGGATATGGTGCAGGCCCAGCGCTCGCCGGGATCAACACTTAAACCTTTTGTTTATGGCCTGGCGATTGAGCAAGGGTTGATTCATTCCGAAAGTTTATTGCGTGATGTACCACGGCAATTTAGCCAATATCAGCCGGATAACTTTACCGGTACATTTTCTGGCCCAGTTTCAACTTCTGAGGCGTTACGTCGTTCACTCAATTTACCCGCAGTGCAAGTAATGGAAGCGTTAGGCCCAAGTGTGCTTTACAACGCCTTGGCTAGTGCCGGTGTGCGCATAGAATTACCGGCATTTGCTGAACCCAATCTCGCCTTAGTATTGGGTGGTGGCGGTTTGTCCTTGTGGCAGTTGGTGCAACTTTACGGCGGCTTGGCCAATCAGGGCTTAGTGCGCGAACCACAGAGCTTATTGCCACTGGTCGCGGATTCTTCGCGTTGGTTGTTGTCGCCTGCCAGCGCCTATGTGGTTGGTGATATGTTGCGCAGTCCACGCCCTGATCGTGCTCGTAGCGATTCGATTGAAGGACAGGGTCATCGCATTGCTTGGAAAACTGGTACAAGTTACGGCTATCGCGACGCTTGGGCTGTGGGTTTTACCCCGCGTTATACCATTGGTGTTTGGTTTGGTCGTCCTGATGGTACACCGTCGCCGGGTCAGTACGGTGCGATAACCGCGCTACCGGTATTGTTTCAAGTATTTGATCGCCTCGACCCGCATCCAGATAATTTCCCACAGCCAGTAGATGTTAGTAAGGCCACAATTTGTTGGCCGCTGGGGCAATTGGCAGCGGCGACACCCGGTAATCAATGCCATCAACAACGCGATGCGTTATTGGTGCGTCAGCAAGTGCCACCGACACTCATCGACGCCACGGTGGATGGTTTTGCCCGCAATCCCTTAACTTTAGCAATTAGTGAGCACCAGTTGCGGGTGGATGGTTACTGCAATGTCAGTGAGCGCCAGTCACTTGAAGTAGCACTTTGGCCTCGCAATTTAGAACCTTGGATTACGCCGAGCTGGCGTTATGCGCAACAAGTACCAGCGCTTGATCCACGTTGCCAAGATCGTGTGCCTGTATCCACCGCGCCCCTGCATATTATTGGTTTAGAAGCCCACACCATCGTGCGTTCTAGTCGCCAAGGGGGGGATGGTGCAAGCCTTGTGATGCCAGAGTTAGACTTACAGGCTATGGGTGGCTCTGGCCTACGCTATTGGTTTGTCGATGGGCAATTCATACGTAATAGCGAGGAAACTCACCCGTGGCGGTGGCGGGCGTCAACGCCGGGGCTGCACGATATTGTTGTAATGGATGAGCAGGGTAGTTTGGATCGAATCGAAGTCGAAGTGCAATAAATATGGCTCTAGCGTCACGACGTCGAGTGCCGGTAGTTAGTCTCAATTCCTTGCGCTTTTGATATAGTCGGTTTTTATACAGATGGCAGCCAACAACTATGGGGATCGGCATGCTGAATAAATTATTGGCTTTGCTCGCGGATGGCCAATTTCATTCCGGTGAAGAGTTAGGTGAAGCACTCGGTGTTAGTCGTGCCGCCGTATGGAAGCAATTAAAGAAGCTGGATGATCTGGATATTCCCTATTCGTCGGTTAAAGGTAAGGGCTATCGGCTGCATGATGCCATTGAATTACTCGACCCTGAGCGCATTCGAGGCAGCATTAGCCAGCGTTTGGATATTCTCGACGTTTTGCTGGATGTGAACTCAACCAACTCTTATTTGTTTGAACGCGCTAGCGATCACATGGGTAAGCGCTATGCCGTGTTGGCTGAAAAGCAAACGGGTGGGCGTGGGCGACGTGGTCGTCAGTGGGTTAGCCCATTCGGTAAGAACATTTATTTATCTTTGCTGGTGTCATTTTCTGGCGGCATGTCATCGTTAGAAGGTCTTAGTTTGCTAACCGCGATTGCGGTTGAACGCGCCTTGGGACGCTTAGGTATTGAAAGTATTGGCCTGAAGTGGCCGAACGATATTTATGCTGATGGGCGTAAGCTAGCGGGCATACTTTTAGAAGTGACGGGTGAATACAACAGTCATTGCCAAGTGGTGATTGGTATTGGTTTAAATCTATCGCTGAGCGAAGCCGATGCTGCCGCTATCGATCAGCCTTGGGCCGAATTGCGTAGCCTTAATCCAAATTTATCGCGCAATGATGTCGCGGCTACTTTATTGGATGAATTGCTAAAACTAGTGGATGAATTTCAACGTACAGGTTTTGCTCCGTGGCAAACGTACTGGTCGGAGAGAGATATTTATCACGATAAAGAGGTCAATATTATTTCGCCATCAAACACCATTGCCGGTGTTGTTAAAGGCGTCAACCGTAAGGGCGAATTAATGTTGAAAACCGAGCGCGGTATGGAAGTGATCAGTGCAGGAGAGCTCAGTGTCCGTCCTGCTTCTTGATGTGGGTAATAGCCGGGTTAAGTGGCGGCTGACGACATTAAGCGGCGAACGCCATTACGGTGATTGCGATGCTACCGATGTTGTATTGCAAACTTGGGTGGAGCAACCTCAGCGAGTAATGGTATCGAGCGTACGTGCGCAGGCTGATTTACACACTCAGCTGGAGTTGATTTTCGGTCAGCGTTTGCAGTGGCTGAAAGAGCCAGTACCATCATCGCAACTATTTAAACATTGCTACCCCGAGCCAAGCCGTTTAGGTGTTGATCGTTGGTTGGCTATGCTCGGTGGGCGCGTCCAGCAGTCAGGCGATTTGCTGATAGTGGACGCTGGAACCGCTCTAACGATAGATTTGTTTTCGGGCGATAATCAGCATCAAGGTGGCTATATCGTACCGGGCTTACGTATGGCGCAAAATGCTTTGTTTACTGGTACTGATCGCGTGCGTCCATACCAAGATGAGCAAAATGAGCAAGAAATTGCCCCTGGTAAGAACACTTTAAACTGCGTCGCTGCAGGGGTTTTACGACAAAATCTGGCTCTGGTGCAATCCTTATTGGACGAGTACCCTGAGCACCAACCTCTTATTACTGGAGGTGATGGACAATTATTGGCCGGTCGTTTGGGGCTTAGCTACAGCCCAGACTTGATATTTGATGGTATGGATTCCTTATGCGCTGGATCTTCTATAGTTTAGTTATCGCTAATATCGTGGTGGCTGGGTATTTCTTGGCTCAACCGAAAAGCGAATCAGTCGCCAATACCGTCGCTGCAGCGCCTATTGCCGGCAAGACATTGCGTTTAGTTGGGGAGGCCGAGCAACCACTGGCGCCAGCCCCTAAATCTGAATTTAGCTCAGCACCGCGTCAACTTTGCTATGTGCTTGGCCCTTATAAAGATGATCTTGATGCGCGCCATGTACAAGCCCGTGCTGCGGCATTATCACTGACCGGTATGATCAATAGCATTGGCGTTGGCGAGCAAACCGATATCGAATATTGGGTTCATGTACCGCCACGTATTGATCGTGCCGCTGCAATGGCAACGCTAAAAGAACTTCAGCGCCGTTCTATTGATAGCTACATAATTACCCAAGGCGATCTTGCCGAAGGTATTTCTCTTGGATTGTTTCACAGCCTAGATTCTGCCAAAAAACTTAAAGCTGAAGTCGAAGTCTATGAATTTCCAGTGGATATTCTCGAGATGGGGAAGCGTCAGCTGGAGTATTGGGTAGAAATTCGAGAAGTGGCTCAGCTCACGGAACGCATGCGTGAACGTGTTCAAGCTGGTGATCATGGGGTTGAGTGGAAGTTGGTGGAGTGTCTTAACTGAAGTCGACTTAGACTTATCAGCTAAGTTGATAATAAATAAGCCAAAAAGAGTTGACAGCTTGTCGTCTCATCCTGATAATGCGCGTCACTTTGGTGGGGTTCCCGAGCGGCCAAAGGGATCAGACTGTAAATCTGACGCGAAAGCTTCGCTGGTTCGAATCCAGCTCCCACCACCAGTTTTAAAATGATAAGCGCCTCGGCGATTATCGGAGTAGGCCGGAAAGCTATATAGCCGTTAGCGGGCCAGCCTGCTAGATAGGCGGGTATGGTACAATGGTAGAACCTCAGCCTTCCAAGCTGATGATGCGGGTTCGATTCCCGCTACCCGCTCCAAATATTCGCTGATATAGCTCAGTCGGTAGAGCGCATCCTTGGTAAGGATGAGGTCCCCAGTTCGACTCTGGGTATCAGCACCAATATTGATACGACAAGGTAGGCCATGAGCCTGCCTTTTTGTGCATCTAAATTTTACACCACTGACAGAGAGATAAGGTCATGGCAAAGGCAGCGTTTGAACGCACAAAACCCCACGTAAACGTGGGTACTATCGGTCACGTTGACCACGGTAAAACAACTCTAACTGCAGCGTTAACTCGCGTATGTTCAGAAGTATGGGGCGGTGCTGCCGTTGCATTCGACGGTATCGACAATGCTCCAGAAGAGCGTGAGCGCGGTATCACTATTTCAACGTCACACGTTGAATACGAATCACCATCACGTCACTACGCACACGTCGACTGCCCAGGACACGCGGATTATGTAAAAAACATGATCACTGGTGCTGCACAGATGGACGGCGCGATCCTAGTATGTGGCGCGACTGATGGCCCAATGCCACAGACTCGTGAGCACATCCTGTTGTCTCGTCAGGTTGGTGTACCTTACATCGTTGTATTCCTAAACAAAGCGGATCTTCTTGCTGAAGATTGCGGCGGCGCAGACTCAGAAGAATACGCAGAAATGCTTGAGCTTGTTGAAATGGAATTGCGTGACCTGTTGTCAGAATATGACTTCCCAGGCGACGACACTCCAATCATCGCGGGTTCTGCTTTGATGGCATTGAACGGCACTGATGACAACGAAATGGGTACAACCGCTGTTAAGAAGCTGGTTGAAACTCTGGATTCTTACATCCCTGAGCCAGAGCGTGCTATCGATGGCGCATTCTTGATGCCAATCGAAGACGTATTCTCTATTCAAGGTCGTGGTACGGTTGTTACTGGTCGTGTTGAGCGCGGTATCGTTCGTACTGGTGAAGAAGTTGCGATCATCGGTATCAAAGACACCATCAAAACTACCTGTACTGGTGTTGAGATGTTCCGCAAGATTCTAGACGAAGGCCGTGCTGGTGAGAACGTTGGTGTTCT
>OJBR01000032.1_pt1 | contig 86356 bp, 68 predicted proteins | sample 1591161 | NCBI WGS metagenome assembly OJBR01 (sample SAMN05416803, study PRJEB24817) | seawater metagenome | isolation source: Sea water | place: Canada:Atlantic | collected 2013-07
GATCGATATTGATCATTTTAAAGGCTATAACGATCATTACGGACACCTTGAGGGCGATAAGTGTTTGCAGATGGTGGCCAAAGCATTGAAAGAGCAGGCACAGCGCCCTCGTGATTTGGTGGCTCGTTTTGGTGGTGAGGAGTTTGCGGTTGTGCTTCCGTCAGTGCACTTTGAAGGGATGAAGGTCGTGGCTGAGCGCATTCAAAATGCAATCGCTGAGCTAAAACTTCCTAATGCAGGTTCAGATACCAGTTGTATGTTAACGGTGAGTATGGGCTTGTCATGGGCGGAGCCAGGACCTATGGATACCGAGGTTACTTTAATTGAAGCGGCGGATGAAGCTTTATACGCTGCCAAAGCGGGTGGACGTCACCGTTACAGTGAAACGGTTGATCTAGCGGCAATACGTTCTTTGATGGCGAATTAATGATTATTCACTGAACGGCAAGATACGCATCTCTTGTGACGTGGAGATGCGTTTTAACCGCGAAGGATACGGTTTAGAAAGCGGTAATTCATATCTTCTCTACGCAACAAAATCATGGCGTCGGCGACGCCAAAGTCAGCATCCAAATACGGCTCTCCACAAATACGTACGCCAATGCGCAGATACGCTTTCAGTAAAGAGGGCACGAGTTTCGAGCCATCTAAATGGGTGTTCATTTCAGGCAGTGCAATTTTAGGTATGGCACGCATGTGATCTGGTGTCATCGAGGTTTCGCGTAAATGATCCATAATGGCGTTGGCTAGACCGTAGCCATCAGCTACTGGGATTGAGCAGCATCCCATCAGGTAATCAATGCGATGAGCTTCAAGATACTCCGCTAAGAATCCCCACAAATAACCAATTGCAGCGCCACTGCGGAACTCAGGATCAACACAGGTGCGCCCAATTTCCATATAGGTTTTGCCTGGTTGGAGGACGTTACTGAGATCGAATTCAGTCGATGAGTAGAATCCACCGGCCCGAGTGGCTAAATCATTAGTCAAAATACGACTATAAGCTACGACAGAGTCCGTCTCGTTGTCTTTCACAATGAGATGCATGCAGATGTCATCAAACCTGTCTTTGTCTATGCCGTTTTCAGCCCCTTCTACTGATGCACCCATGTCTTCAGCAAATACGCGGTAGCGGAGTTCTAGCGCTTGGCGTATTTCGCGAGGGTCTGTAGTAACACGCGCAACTAACCCTGAATAATCGGGTGTTGCTAACGCTTGGGCGTTAGACTGAGACATGTTTTTTCCTGTTTTCTGCATCGGACCAAACTATATAACAGTTTTATGACATCAAAATGACGAAATGGTGCAGGCGCGATTTAACCATCCCCCCTACAAAAGTGGGGCTATCCTAAGGGGAAGGAGGCGATTATGAAACCTTTGTTACAACTATTTTTTTTATTTTTCAGCATCAGTTCTTGGGCTGTGCCTTTTATCAGCCCCGAAGTTGTGCAAGAAGTACTTAATCGAGACTATGCTGGCCAAAGTTTATACTGGAAACCTTCAGAATTGCCATTGACTGTTGAGTTAGAAGATCGAAGCGCTGTGGCCAATCAACTCGCAGGGTTATTTGATCAAGGGCTTATTCAGCGTGAACGATCTTTCGCCTCTAAAGACCTTGGCAAGGGCCGCAAGAAAATCGTATTGCAATGGCGGTATCATTGGCCTGATCCAGAACAAGAAGGGATCATATATGGCGTTCGTCGTTTGCATTCATTATTGGCATCGTCCGAACCTATCCAGCAGGACGGTGTTTGGTATGTTGAAGCGAGAGTGCGCTGGTGGGTTGATCGTATGCCGAGTTGGACGGGCCAGGGCGCATTAAAGAAGGCGCGTCTAATGCGGCGCAGCCGAGAATCCAAAGAAAAACCGTTTGAAACGACGAAAATTCTGGTGCTTAAAGATAATCGTTGGCGTTTATGGCAGCCCGAAACAGATGGGTAGATAGAAGTAAGTAAATACTCAATACTCCCCATCCTTTGACTTAAGACGCCTTTTGATTAAATCGCTTGTGAGAAACGTTTGTTGTCTGACCCATGACGGTAAGCATCAAATACCATGCAGGTTTGGCGCACCATTAATCGCCCCGCGTCAGTAATACACAATGTCGCGTCATCTATATGAATTAAGCCGTCAGCTTCCATGCCTGCTAGTTTATGTAGCTCATCTTTTAAGTATTCTTTGCTGTTGATATCGAATCTTGTATCCAAATCGGCAAATGAGACTTTTAAATGGCACAGTAAGCCCATAATGATGTGTTTACGAATATTGTCATCGTGATTGGCCTGACGTTGCTTAAAGGTGGGCAGTCGGTCGTTATCAATCGCGGACTGCCATTGGCTCAGGTCGGTATAGTTCTGTGCAAACATATTTCCTAATTGGCTGATGGATGACACACCTAGGCCAATAAGGTCGCACTCTCCATGGGTGGTATAGCCCTGAAAATTGCGATGCAGCTTGCCTTGTTGTTGAGCGCTAGAAAGCTCATCGTCAGGCAGTGCGAAGTGATCCATTCCCACATAATGATAACCCGCTGCACTAAGACGCTGAATGGCCATTCCGAAGATAGCGAGTTTTTCGGCGGCTTCAGGAAGGTCGGAGTCGTTAATTCGCCGCTGAGGCATAAAACGTTGTGGTAAGTGCGCGTAGTTAAATATTGATAGACGGTCAGGGCGCATAGAGATAATACGATCGAGGGTGTCAGTGAAGCTTTCTAGCGTCTGAAAAGGGAGTCCATAGATCAAATCAATATTAATGGAACGGAACCCAAGCGCACGAGCATTGTCCATGACATCAATGATCATTTCTTCAGGTTGCACTCGATTGACGGCTTTTTGGACGGTTAGGTTTACGTCTTGTACACCGAAGCTGACGCGGTTAAATCCTAAGTCTCGTAAGGTTTTGAGAGTGTTTGGCCCTAGCTCTCTAGGGTCTATTTCAATTGAGTAGTCGGCGCTTTCCGATTCGCTGAATGTAAACCGTGAGGTGAGGTGATTAACTAGCTTGGTGAGTTGTTCATCGCTGAGGAAGGTTGGTGTACCACCGCCGAGATGTAATTGTTCAACGACCCGGCGCTTTGGCGAACCATTGGACTCAACCATTGCGGCTTTCATGTCAATCTCTCGAAGCAAGTAATCAAGATAGGTGATGGCGCGATCTTTATCTTTGGTCACAATTTTATTGCAGCCGCAGTAGTAACACACATGCGCACAAAATGGGATGTGAAGGTATAAAGACAGCGGTTTGTCGGTTGCGTGTGACAGAGCTTCTATTTCGTCTTCATCGGAGGACGCTGGAGTAAACTCAATCGCTGTTGGATATGAGGTGTATCTTGGACCAGAGCGGTTGTATCTCTGGATCATTAGAGGGTCCCAAATTAGGTGCTCAGACATACGCAGGCTCAGTCAAATCATTGAAGCTGGTATTTTAGAAGGGGACGTTCGGAGCCATCTTGCGTTGAATCAAGACTCTGGTCATTGAAGTCTGCCTGCGAACGCATCGGCGTGTTTATAATGGTCACTGACAGGTGAGTTCGTGCCTGTTTTTACATAAAAGCGACATAGGCCTTAAATGGCCTTGATTTTGTGTGCCATAGATCGTTTAAATAGACGCTTCCTCGAAAATGTACATGCAGTGTGCCTATACAAAGCCGATATGAACGATTCTGTTCGGTAAAGAGGGTACGTACATAATAAGAATCACTGGGGTCAGATATGCCTAAAAAGCCGTTTACACCGGAAGAAATCGCGGCGCAGCGAGAGCGTATAATGGATAGCGCTTCACATGTTATGGCGGAGGTGGGTTTTCATCACTTGTCCATGCGTAAATTGGCGTCTCAGTTAGGTATGACGGCCAGTAATATTTATAACTACTTTCCAAACAAAGAGTCGTTGTTTGTGCATACCCGTCGCCGAGGTTTCGAGTTGGCGTTTATGGACATTAACGAGCAAATGAGCGAGCACCTAGAGCCTCGTTCAGCCTTGTTTAATTTTGCAGGCCATTTGATTCAATTTGCTCAGCGTTTTCCCGGTTATTATCAGTTAATGTTTCAGCCTCCGCGTTTAAGTTTGAACGAGCCTGAGTTGGTTGATAGTGATGTGTTGCAACGTGTGGATCGCTTGGCTGAAGAGTGGCAATCGCACTTGTTGTCCATGCTTTTAGATGCCGTTCCTTCAATTGCTGCGACCCCTGATGCTCGCCAGAAGCAGTTGGCGCTATTTTTTGTATCTTCCTTACATGGCTTAATCGATACCTATTATTATAAGGCGTTGCCTAAGCTGTTATCTGGGGTTGATCTTATTCCTGATGACATCGTAGAAACCCACATTGGTTGGTTACTGTTGTCGTTGGAGCATCAAGCAGAAAGCGCACATTAAGCGTAGATGTGCTTCGCATAGTTTTTTACTTTGATAGCTGCCTACTTTAATAGCTGCTTATTTTGTCTGTTGAGGGGTTCGCCCCTCCAGTCGATAGACAAACGCTAAAATTTCCGCAATCACTTGATACAACTGCTCCGGTATTTCATCGCCGACATCCAACTGACCTAGCCAACGTACTAATTCTGCATTTTCATAAATGGGAATTTTGTGGTCGAGTGCAATCTGAATAATGGCTTGCGCTATGTCATCTTCGCCACTGGCGCTGATTTTAGGCGCAGTCTCTCCGTCGTAGCGCAGTGCAATCGCTTCTGTGGCATCAAGTAAGTGATCTGGAATGCTCATGTGTGTAAGTCCACTAAGGAATGCCTAACTATGGGCTGATCGCTCGCCGGTTTTTGGCCATGTCGCGCCTTTAGTTCGCCAACGTCAGCACCGAGTTCCGTTAATGTTTGGCGTAATGGCTGGAGTGCTTGATTGAGGCTGGCTAAGGTGTCGCTACGCTCAGACCAGAACGTCGCCGATACGCTGGGCAGGCATAGGTCTAATTCAATATCCAATGGCCCTAAACCGCTCAAATCGAAATGCAGTGTGATTTGCCAACGATGTTTCTTATCCGCTTTATTATTGCTGTGATTTTGGCTGTCATTGTCTTGTCTGACGTCCATTAACGCTTGCTGCAATTGCTGGCCATCTCGCCATAACAAGGGAATTTGAAATTGATCGCTGTTTTGGGTGAGGCGCACTTGCTCGTGTTCAATTTGTGAAAGAGCGGTTTGAATCAGGCGGAAGGTTTCCGTGCGCAATTCAATTTGACGGGCCGTGTTGCTAGGGTCGGTGTTGGCAGTACCGTTATTGGCAGTACCGCTATTGATACCTGAACTCGATGCCATCGGTCGTGGTAGTAATTCTGCTGGCCAATGACGAACTAAATTCATTAACAACCCTTTGAGGTTCATCGGGCTTAGCTGTGCGCTCCCTAATGGTGCTGAGGTCAACGACGAGCTTTCACTATCAATGGAAGATCCCGCCAAAAAAGACAAAACCGCAGCATTTAAGACGATGTTTGATGCATTGCTCGGTGTCGCAACGGGGGGATTACTCGGCGCTGAGCTAGGTATTGAATTTGGTGTTGAACTGGTTGTCGAGCTGGTGGAAATTGACGGTGAATTACCGCGCATCTGGGCGATAAGAGAGGCCAGAGAGCTTTTCCCGGCTTCTGCTTGTCCGTTTATGTTAGATCCGGCTTGGGCTGGCTGAGCGTTCGTCGTACTCGTGGCGTTTGGAACTGCAGTTTTGGCCCATAACTGTTTGAACACTTGAGAGAGAGAATCACCGCTCGTTGGTTTGGCCCCTTGCTCTGATGATACGGCTGATTGCAGGGCTAGAAGACTGTCGGTGAGTCGTGACAACACTTGCTGTTCATAGCGGGTAGGCGCGTTTTCAATAGAAGTCTTCAACTGGGCTGGTTGTGCTAGCTGAGTGGCTGTTGGTTGGCTTTGCACAAAGGCTTGGGCCAGTTGCGGTAGTTTACCGGGCAGCGCGGCGTTCAGGCCATTGAGTGCGATCGTCGTTGTTTTGATGGTCGTGCTTGTTGGCGGTATCGCTGCGTTTGTTGTTGGGGCCGCTGTTCTTGAAGATGCTGTCAGAGGCCTATTGAGTAATTGTAAGAGTAAACTGGACGTTGCAGTCGCGGCTTTGTTGGCCGTACCTGCTTGAGATTTTTCGGCTTGATTCCCAACAAAGTAAGCGTTCGCTAGGGGAGTTCTTCCTGTTTTCGCGGCACCGGCTGTGGGTATCGAGGCGGACGGTGATAGTTGCTGCCATTGAATTCGAGCACTGAGCATGTCTCGAACTGGCGCAGGCAAGTTCATTGTGTTGTTCAGTTGCGTAGCGAGTGACTGCAATAGCGCGCTGGTTGTTTTGGCGGTGGTGGCTTGTGCAGGCAGTTTAATCTCAACCACCTCTACTTTTGGCGGTTGGCCATTATCTGTCGTTAACGTTAGCTGGCTGCCTTTTGGCAGTGGTTGCTCGCTGTGGACGGTTAAATGACGCCCCTCCGCACGGAGGGTGAGTTGCCATGATTTGCGGTCGTCGTTAGAGGGTTTGTCTTTAGGTTGATCTTTAGGTTGATCTTTAGGTTGATCTTTAGGTTGGTTTTTAGATTGAGGTTGGCTAGCAACCACTTCAGCGGTAAACGTGGTCTTATTATTCGACTGAGAAGGCGCAGCCGTGCTCTCAACCTGTGCCTGCGTTTGTGGTGCTTGAGTGGAGGCAGAGGCATTTTTATGGCTAGCTTTGAGTACCGCTGGCGTAATGAGCGGTAGGTCATTCGTCTTCATAGGTTAACCATCGGCTGAGATTGACAAATCTTTATTGCTCCAGCTCCGTGCTGTCTGTTGCTTTTTGGTTATAATGCGTCCGCTTTCACACGAGACGAGGTTCGAATGACGCCAGCCAAGGGCGCCAATCAGGTAAATTTACAGGCACGCGCTTTATATTGTGAGCGTGATGACCGTCAGTTGTTTGCCGACTTATCTTTCTCCGTCTGCAGCGGTGACCTGTTGCAGCTTGCCGGCCCGAATGGTGCTGGTAAAACTACATTACTACGTCTTCTTGCCGGACTAAACCACGATTATACAGGGGATGTCACTTGGCACGACCAACCCCTTCAGCACGTGTATTCAGAATACGCCCATCAGCGTTTATATCTAGGGCACTTATCCGCCGTGAAAAAGTCACTGACGCCCCTAGAGAATTTACGCTGGCTGATGGCGAGTGAAGTCCCAAATGAAGATCAACTCTGGGGGGCTTTAGAAGAAGCGGGTTTAGCGGGCTTTGAAGAGACGCCCTGCCAGCATCTTTCTGCAGGTCAGCAGCGTCGAGTTGCACTCGCACGTTTGTGCATCACCCAATTACCTTTATGGATTCTTGATGAGCCGTTTACAGCACTGGATAAAGAAGGTGTTGCTTGGCTTGAACAGAAAATGCAGAAGCAAGTAAATCGTGGCGGGGCTGTGATTATTACCAGTCACCACGCACTTGAGGGGATTCACGGTCTGCGTCAATTAACCTTAGGAGGGGCGGTATGAGTTTAGTGGTCGCCACGGTTAAGCGTGATTTTATCTTGGCGGCGCGTAATCCTGGTGAGTGGGCTAACCCATTGATGTTTTTTTTAATGGTGGCTGCCTTGTTTCCCTTGGCCGTGGACCCAGATCCGACATTCTTATCCAAAATAGCAGGTGGTGTGATTTGGGTTGCGGCGCTATTAGCGACACTGTTGTCGCTTGATTCGTTGTATCGAGCGGATGTGGAGGACGGCTCGTTAGAGCAGTGTCTGGCATCTGGCGAGTCTATGTATGCCATGGTGCTGGGGAAAGCGTTAGTGCATTGGTGCATTAGTGGCTTACCGCTGACCTTGGTATCGCCACTACTTGGCTTGATGCTGCACTTGCCAGACGAGGCATATATAGCGATGGTGCTCAGCCTAGCCGTAGGCACACCCATTTTAAGCTTGTTGGGGTCTGTTGGTGCAGCGTTGACGGCGAGCCTGAGCAGCGGTGGCCTACTGTTGACCTTATTGATTTTGCCTTTGTATATTCCAGTGCTGATTTTTGCGGCGAGTGCGGTTTACCACGCAGGAATCGGGATGGCGTACAATGGGCAAATTGCTATGTTGGGGGCCATGTTAGCGTTGGCTATAGCCTTAACCCCGTTTGCTGCTGCGGCGGCACTTAAATTGAATTTATCGCGGTAATTAACTATGTGGCAGTGGCTAAAGCAGCTGTATCACCGTATGGGTTCGCCCAAATGGTTTTATGAAATAACAGAACGTTGGATACCTTGGCTCGCGATTGTTGCCGGTGTTACAGCCGTTGTCGGATTGGTGCTTGGTCTGCTGTATGCTCCCGCAGACTATCAGCAAGGTGACAGTTTTCGGATCATTTATATTCATGTTCCTGCGGCGATACTTGCCCAAAGTGCCTACATGATGATGGCCGTTGCCGGGGCCGTATACCTTATTTGGCGAATGAAAATGGCCGCGTGGGTAGCCAAAGTGATTGCGCCTATTGGTGCGTCATTTTGTTTGATTGCACTCTTAACCGGGGCTATTTGGGGCAAGCCGACATGGGGAACGTGGTGGGTGTGGGACGCTCGCTTGACCTCGATGTTAATGCTGCTGTTTTTGTATTTCGGTGTGATGGCCATTCAACAGGCAATGGAATCGGAAGACGGCAGTTATAAAGCCGCTGCGATTTTAGCTCTCGTTGGCGTGGTTAATATTCCCATTATTAAATACTCAGTGGAGTGGTGGAACACACTGCACCAACCGGCGACGTTAACACTGACAGAAAAGCCTTCGATGCATCCAGACATGCTCTGGCCGCTATTGATTATGCTGGTATCGACCTATGTGTTGTTTGCTCTGCTGGTGATTTTACGCACGCGTAATGAAATTCTCTGGCACGAGCGCAAACGTAGCTGGGTCAAAAAGATGATGGAGTCCTGATGGAATTTAACTCACTGGCTGAATTTATCGCCATGGGTCGCCATGGATTATACGTTTGGCTGTCTTACGGTCTTACGGCTTTGATCGTTACTTATAATGTGATGCAGCCAGCGCTGCATCGTCGTCGTTTATTAAAAGAGCAGGCTCAGCGCCTGCGTCGGGAGAAGCGAAATGCACCCTCAGCGTAAAAAACGCCTACGTCTAATATTGTTTTTAGTGATTGCTGTTGGTGCCGCTGTCGGCCTTGCTATGTACTCGCTGTCGCAAAATATTAATTTATTTCAAACGCCGACTCAGATCGCCAATGGCGAAGTGCCTCCGGGTCGAACCATCCGTGCCGGTGGACTTGTGGTTGAGGGCAGCGTAGTTCGTGATAAGGAAGGTTTAGGCGTAACGTTTCGTGTCACCGATGGCCAGTCGGAAGTCCCCATTCATTACGAAGGTATATTGCCGGACCTATTCCGTGAAGGTCAGGGCATTGTGGCCCTAGGGCAACTGGATAACTCTGGAGTCTTTGAAGCATCTGAAGTACTGGCAAAACACGATGAAAATTACATGCCTCCGGAAGTGCAAGATGCGCTGGAGAAGGCACACTTAGATGGTAAAGCTAAGATGGAAAATGCGAACAGTTCAGACACTGATACTTCGTACGGTAAAGGGGCTGGCTACTGATGGAGAACCTCGCGTTATATTTGCCTGAAATTGGTCAGTTCGCCTTAATTTTAGCGTTAGTGATGGCTGTATTGCAGGTGGTTATTCCTTTACTTGGGGTGAACCAGGGACAGCTTTGGTTAATGGGCTATGCTCGCCCGTTTGCAGTCGGTCAGGCGTTATTCTTAGTGATCAGCTTGTTCGTACTCGCGGCCTGTTTTGTGATGGATGATTTCTCTGTGGCCTACGTCGCAGCGAACAGTAATTCGTTATTGCCCGTGCAATTTAAAATCAGTGCTGTGTGGGGGGCGCATGAAGGCTCTTTGTTGCTATGGGTCACTATGCTGGGCCTATGGAGCGTGGCCGTTGCCTTGCTAAGTCGTTCTTTGCCGCTGGATATGGTGGCACGGGTCTTGTCTATTATGGGCATGATCTCTGTGGGTTTTATCCTCTTTACACTAGAAACCTCTAATCCGTTTGCTCGTCATTTGCCTAGTCCTCCTATGGAAGGGGGCGATTTAAACCCGTTACTGCAAGATTTTGGTTTGATTGTACATCCGCCAACTTTGTATATGGGGTATGTTGGTTTATCGGTCGCATTTGCATTTGCCTTGGCGGCACTGATGAGTGGTCGTTTAGATGCGGCCTGGGCACGTTGGTCTCGCCCTTGGACAACCGCCGCATGGATTTTTCTTACCGTCGGGATCGCGCTAGGAAGCTGGTGGGCGTATTACGAACTCGGTTGGGGCGGCTGGTGGTTCTGGGATCCGGTTGAGAATGCATCGCTTATGCCTTGGCTAGTTGCCACCGCATTGCTGCACTCGTTGGCCGTAACAGAAAAACGGGGATTGTTTAAAAGCTGGACCGTGCTACTGGCGATCTTTGCATTCTCATTGAGCTTACTTGGCACCTTCTTAGTTCGTTCCGGTGTTTTGACATCGGTACATGCGTTTGCTTCTGATCCGGAGCGGGGTGTCTTTATTTTGGCCCTGCTCGGAATCTGTGTGGGGGGCTCGTTACTTCTTTATGCGATTAAAGCCCCCACGGTCGCGTCCGTCGGGCGCTATGAAGTGGTGTCGCGCGAAACCTTCTTGCTGCTCAATAACTTGGTATTAGTCGTGATGGCATTGGCCGTATTAACCGGTACGCTCTATCCACTGGTTTACGATTTTATGGGACTAGGTAAGTTATCTGTCGGAGCGGCTTGGTTTAATACCATGTTTGTGCCTTTGACGGTGATACTGGCTGTGCTTATGGGGTTGGGTGCCGCTTCTCGTTGGAAAAAAGATACGCTGCCTCGTCTAGCGGGCGTGACCGCGGTTGCCGCTTTGGTTGCAATTGTTTTTGCCGTAGTGACTCCCTTTATTGTTCAGGGTGAATGGCAAGGCAAGGTGGTATTAGGGCTAGGCGTTGCTGCGTGGCTTGTGGCGGCTACTTTGGCTGATATTTGGAAAAAATCTCATGGCAAATTAGCAAAAATTCCTAAATTAGGCATGAGTTATCTCGGTATGGTACTCGCTCACATCGGTGTGGCCATTACCATCGTTGGTGTCACTATGGTATCAAACTACAGCATTGAAAAGTCCGTGCGTATGTCTCCGGGTGATGTAGAAACCTTAGGTGATTATCAATTTGAATTTACTCAATCGGGTAAAATTGAAGGTCCAAATTATACGTCACAAGCGGTACGTTTTAATGTCATTCAAGATGGTGAGGTCATTGAACAACTTACCCCTGAAAAACGACACTACAGCGCACGTAATTCGATCATGACGGAAGCCGCCATCGACGTGACTTTATTCCGAGATGTTTATGTCTCTATGGGTGAGCCGCTTGAAAATGGAGCCTGGGGAATGCGATTACAGGTAAAACCGTTTATGCGTTGGACGTGGTTAGGCGCCATTTTTATGGCCTTGGGTGGCTTTCTCGCCATGTTGGATAAACGCTATCGTCGTCGCGTGGGAGTGGCTCAAGCATGAACCGTATTTTATTGTTTGTCCCGTTAGCCATTTTCGCATTAATGGGCATCACTTTTTGGGTTGGGCTCGGTATTGAAGATAAAACCAGCTTACCGTCGCCATTAATTGATCACCCCTTTCCTGAGTTTGAATTGGGTGTTGTGGAAGATGGGCGTACGCTGACAACGGCTGATTTGCAAGGCAAGCCAGCGTTAGTGAATGTCTGGGCAACTTGGTGCCCGACCTGTAAAGCTGAACATGCTTTTTTGAATGAATTAGCCGCAGACGGTGTGCGCATCGTGGGGATAAATTATAAAGACGATGTGGAAAAAGCCCGAGATTGGTTAGCGGCTTTTGGCAACCCGTACGATTACAACCTGTCAGACCCTAAAGGAAAGCTTGGTCTTGAATTGGGTGTGTATGGCGCACCAGAAACCTTTTTAGTGGACGCGGATGGCATCATTCGGGCGAAGCATATTGGTGATTTAAATGCTGATGTGTGGGAAAAATTAAAACCACAGTTTGATGCTATGTCAGGAGCGGAACAATGAAAATTGTATTAATGATGCTCAGTCTTTTTAGTGGGTCGGCATGGGCTGTGATTGATGGGCATAAATACCCGTTTGATGATGTAGAAAGTGCGGCTCGCTTTGAGCAGTTGTCAGAAGATCTACGTTGCCCTAAATGTCAAAATCAAAACTTAGCGGATTCTAATTCGCCAGTGGCGGCGGACTTGCGCGATAAAGTGTACGAGCTGATGCAAGAGGGGCAAAGCGATACTGAAATTGTTGATTACTTAGTTGCCCGCTATGGTGATTTTGTACGTTATAAGCCGCCATTCAGATTAGATACCTTCTTACTGTGGGCTGGCCCTGCGATATTGTTTGGATTTGGATTACTGCTAATTATTGGTTTGCGTCGCCAACAGAAACAGCCAACCGCTGAATTGACTGTGGATGAGCAAGCGCGCTTGGATGAGATTAAAGCCAAACTGAAAAACGAGGCGCCGTTGCAGAAGGACACGCAGTTGCATAAGAGCACACCATCGCAGAAGGACACAGGCGCATGATCATAGGTTTATTTCTGCTATTTGTATTATTAGTGTTGGTGTTAGCCGTCCCTGCACTAAGAAAACCACTAGAAACCCTGAGTAAGCCGGATCAAACTCAGGAAGCCGAGAACTTACGTCTATACCAAGAGCGTTTAGTTGATATTGAAACGATTAAAGCGTCTGGCGAGGTTAGCGAACAAGAAATTGCCGCAATGACGCTGGAGCTGGATCGTGAATTATTGGTCGCGTCGGTGAATAATACGCGTTACAGCGGAGGCCCTGGGCGCTTGCCGAAATTGATGCTATCGCTGTTTCTATTGGCTGTGACCGTCAGTGTGACGTTTTTTCTGTACCAAATGTGGGGTGCTGGAAATGAAGTTCGTGCCACGCAATTACTTGAGTTTTCATCTCAAGCTGAACTCACTCCAAGTGAGTATGACGAGCTCGATGTTCGGTTAGCCAGTGCAGTTGATAAACACCCAGATAACATGGACTGGGCATATTTGCAGGGGCGATTGCTAGAATCTGAGGGACGCTACCAAGAAGCTGCGACGGCGTATGCTAATTTACTGGCGGGATTACCCCCGGTACAAACAGCAGACCGTGCAGCGATTATGACACTGATGGTACAAGCACGTTTTTATGCGAATGATCAAAAAGCGAGTGATGAACTTTACGAAACGATTCAGCAGGCGCTTACAATGGCACCTCACCAGCGTAAGCCATTAGGGCTCGCCGGTATTATGGCGTATGAACTCGGCTACTATCAGGAAGCAATTAATCATTGGCGTAAGCTTTGGGTGCAATTACCGGCAGGGATGGAAGCACGTTCGCTCGAAAATGGCATTAAGCGTGCCGCTGAGCAACTGGCCGCGCAGGGCATTGATGCTGATGTTGAAGGAAATGCTGAAAACAGGGAGAAAGGCGAGGTTGATTTAAGCTGGATGACGCCGGCACGTATTGAAGTGACCGTAAGTTTATCTGATAAAACATTGGCGGCAGTTCGCCCTAATGACACCGTCTTTGTTTTGGCGCGTAAATTAGACGGGCCACCCATGCCTTTAGCGGCGCAACGATTAGTGGCGTCTCAGTTACCGATAACCGTGGTTCTTGATGACTCTAAGGCGATGGTGCCGGGTATGACCATAGGCAGTGTTGATGATGTGACTGTAACGGCGCGTGTGTCTCGCTCAGGGCAACCTATTGCTCAATCGGGTGATTGGCAAGGGCAAGTGTTTAATGTTCGTACGCGCGGTAATGAGCCACTCGCGATTGAAATCAGTGATCGTGTTCAGTGATTTAGTATTGCGTATTATCACAATAAAAACGGCCTGTATGATCAGGCCGTTTTTATTCAGGGATGACCTAGCACCGTTTCTTTTGAATGCGGCTAAGCTGACTCCTTGAACGGAGATGGGGCACAGCGCTGAAAAAGAGTTGAGGCTTTCAAATTAATAAAGCAGTCTGGATGGGCGGAATGCCACTCCAAACTATGGGGGCATAGTGGGCCTAGATGACTGAGCATTACCATTTTGCGTAATGATCTTCGATTAAGCCCCACACATTATCTAAGCGAATAGTTTCGTGAGGAAGGTCAATCTCACCGTGATAACGTCCTAATATTTGTTTGAAATTGCTGGCCATAATAATGGCATCTGTTTTATGACCGTAGCGGGTGACGGGGTCAAAATGTAGACGAATTTTTTCGTCCAGTGAGGTAATTGACCAGCCGTGATTTTCTTGGTCGCGATCAAACTGAAAATGCGCTAAAGGTAATGCGGTGGGCACACCATCAACCCACAGTGTGTTTTCACTAAAGCCTGTTTCGTTTACGCCACTGGCGATATTAAGCCCGAGTTTACGATTATCTGGTAAGTGCGTAGAAATACTTGCCCAGTTCCAGCTGGTTTCTCGGCGCATATAGCCGCCTGACCAATCAACAGATGCTAATGCCCGTAGTTTTTCTAACTCGTATTTTTCACCGGCCCAATGCACTTGTCCGTGACAGACACGAGCATTCGCTTTTTGCGTGTAGGTCCAACCACTGAAGCCTGTGCGAGTACACAAGGCTAATGGCGCGTAATGGGAGCTTTCATCAATACTGGCGCGAATCCGGGTACCATCGGCCAAAGAGACTCGAACTTGGCGAATTCCAGGGCGACTGCTGGCGCGAAAAGTAAGCTTATTTTTACCACGAATAAAACTCACTGTGTCTTGATTGGGGGATTGTCCAAACCTTAGCCCGCGCTGGAGTAAGTTGGTAAACGTGTGCTCCGCCCAGGTTCCTTTTTCATGATCATACAAATAGATAAAAGCATGGCTGACATAACGTAGACGAACGATCGACAACCCAATAAATAAAGGCTCAGCATTAATGGCGACAAACTGGAATTGATTAAAACGTGAATGTCGTTTTTTTGGGTGAACGGGTTCACCCATCGGTGTGCGTAAATCAAAATCGGTGTAATTAATATCAGCAACGGGTTCGTCAAAACGACCGTAGGTAGGTTGTCCGCTGGCATCGATTAAGCGATCGCGTGAAGCCATTCTCCCTCCTGAACTTTGTACTCTAAATTTTTTAAGTTGGGCTTTGTGAGTTGAGTTTGCAACAGGGGAGTATTAAAGCAGAGTCTTATTCTCCGTGCAGGCTCTCTTTTTCGGCCTACACGAGAAGTTCAAAAAGGCTAGGGCACCTCTGATTAATGCAGTTATGGCTGCGGCTTTCAGAAAAATAACAGTTCAAGGCGCTACTTAGATGGCATGACGGGTCACGTCGAAAAGTAGCAACACCGAAATGGTATTTTTCTGAAATCCCCTGTTTATAGGTAGTGAGGGGCGTGGCCTGTAGACACTTTATATCTTTGTTGTTGATATTATTAAGGACCCGCCATTAACCTCAATCAACGCCTCGATCTAAAGCGTTACAGGACTCACGCGCAGCACGACTGCATTAATCAGAGGTGCCCTAGCGGAAGGCAGCTCGTAAAGCGGCAAGTGAATCTTGGTCAGCTTTGAAGCGTAGTTTCAAGTAAACGCCCTGAGCCGTAAAGTTAGCGGCGGAGAAGTCGCTATCAATAAAGCCACTGAAGTTATAACCAACGCTCACCCAAGTATTGGTCGCCGGAATAAAGCCAACTGATACACCCAGTCCGTGATTTACTTGGCCCGCTTCATAGCCGTGCAAGCGACGACCATGAGCACCCACATCCCAACGATTCGTCAGATGGTGGCGCCATTCTGCCGCCATGAAGTCGGTGGTAGAGGCATAGTTATCACCATCATATTGATCAAGAACACGTTTAATACCGTACTGACCAGCCAACTGATCACGATCACTGATCATCCAGTTCAGGTGCGCATTGTTAATAAATTTACGTGTACGATCTGGCGCACCATTGCCGCCGATTGAGTCTTGTACCCAGCGAGTTTGCCATAACAAAGCGTATGGATTTTCACGTGGACGAAGGGCTAAATCGAAACGGGCATCAAACTGGTTAGCATAGTAGTCGCTGGCTGACTCATGGAACCAATCAATGCTGCCACCTGTTGCCAGTGCATCCGTTAACGGGTGGTAGACATTGGTGCGGGCTACCCATTTATCGAGGCTGCTACCGTTACGGTATTCAATACGGTTATTCCACTGCCATTGTTCTGTACGGTAGGCGGATCCTGCGTAGGTCGCATGGAAGTTTTCAGTGGTGCCTTCTTCTTCCGGCGCGCTGTTTTCAAGATCTTGGGTTTGTTCAAAGCCTGCACTTAACGACCATTGCTCATTCAGCATGTAATCTTGGCTCAAACCAGATACAGCGAATAAACGGTAGTTATCATCCACTTCGACTTGCTCAATACTTTGCTCTGCGCGGCCACCGGCCCATGGTGTTGCACGTACACCAAATACGCTACGTTCTGGTGCTTCCGATTCAAAACCTGTTTCGTGTTCTGCGAATAAACCGTAGTTCTTAGTCAGGCGGTAATCCGCACCGAGCAATAGACGATCATAGGCGTCAGAGCGCTCGCTGATATTGCCGAGTAATTGGCTACCTAACGTCAGGCGGTTATTCATCAAGCGCTGACTGTAACCTAGGCTTACCTGATCAGAATACAAAGTGTCGTCTAAGTTTTCTTGTTGAGCTGTAATGACACCAACCGAGACTTGCTGGTTATCATTGAGACGATGAATCCAGTCCGTTTGACCTTGGTAGCTGTCATAGCCAGTGGTTAGGCCTTGATGATGGAAGGTGATTAACTGGATACGGTTGTCGTCGTTAATGTACCAGTTACCTTCAATTCCTTCTTTGCTGAAATCGTTTTCGCTTGAAGACGTTTGGTCTAGACCGAAGTTGTCTTCTTGCTGGCGCACATAGGCTTTGGCATCGAAATGTTCATCACGGTGTGATACTTCAATTAAGTGCGCGTTGGCGGTATCGCCATTCCCTGAAATAACTTCTTCAGACTGTGCGAGTTCTGCACGAATTTCAGTGTCGCCTAATTGTATTTTGGCATCGACAGCGCGAAGGTGACGGTCGTCGCCAGATTGGTTCTGGGAGATCGAGGTGACACCGGCACGTACTTTGTTATCGAGTAGTTTTACACCGGCACGACCACCGGCGATGTAACCAAGGTTATCGCCGTTATCAACTTCGTATTCCGCCACAATGTATTGTGGGTTAAAGGCATCATCCGTGCTGGCGATTGGGCCTTTGAAGTAAATAGTACCGTCGGAGTAGTCAATGACGTAGTCGATATCACGAGTCAGGTTGGTCGTGGTTAGAATATTTTCACTGCGGTAGCGGCTACGTACGATTAAAGTCAGGCTTTCGCTATTCAGTACCAATTGCTGATTGCTTAAGCGGTACAAACCCGAGGTGCCGTCACCTTGAATCTCTTCACGAACAAAACCTTGATTGGTTTGGCTAATAAAGCCAGACGCTTCAAAAGTTTCACCTTGGTAAACACTTTGAATACCCGTTAGCTTACGGCTGTAGCGGCCTAGTTCAGTCACGGTTAAGTTGGTGTCAATATCACCAAATACGGTATAGAAACGCTCACGCTCAACACGTACATAAAGCTTGCGACCTGAGCTTGCATCTAATTGCTGCTGGCTGGCATCACCGTATAGCGTGTAGTAACGATCAGGCTCAAGAAGGCGTGCAAATGGCTCGGCGTTTTCTTTGCCTGAATCATAAGCCGCAGTCACTAACCAGTCGCCCATGACTTGCCCTTGAGCGAAGAAGGCGAGGCGACCGTCGTGGTAAATGTTGTCATCAACACCAGCCGCTTTCATGGAAGCGCTGTCGCCACCATTGGCGTTATAACCTACGGCTAAATCACCTAAAGCCACCAAAATCCAGTCACGCTCTTTGGGCTTTAACCAAGCACGAATTTCATCGGTTTGGCCACTGCCATGATTGAAACGTAATACCACTTCACCTGAGCGGAAGGTCGGTGAAAGACGAATTTGCGCGACCCCATCTTGGCCTACTTGATAATGCGGGCGTTGCATATCTGTAAGCGGATTTATTTCCTGTTCACGTTGTTCGCTGTACAAAGTGTAAGGCTCAAGAATATCGACCTTGCCTTGTACGTTGGCACGAATTGGGAAGCCATCCTTGTCTGTCAAACGAACGGCAATAATCGGGCTGTTAATACCATCAGCGAGTAGTGTACTTTCGTTTTCTACTAACTCGGCGTGAGCAGGCGCTTCAGAGAAATGTACTGTTTTATTGAAGCGGCTAACCACACGGCCAGCGGTATCCATTACTGTTACTTCGAAGTGGTTTGGCCCAGACATTAAGTCGACACCACGCCATTGGCTAACGACCAAATTACGGGTTCGGCTACTGGTGTTACCGTCAAAGTTTAACGCGCTGACTGGCGAACCATTTAACGTTAGAGTGGCTCGTTCACTTTTACTGTGTGAAATAGCAATCTTGGTGGAGCTAATGGACGGGCTGCGATCCAATGGCGGCCATAACCACTGAGGCTCGTCAGGGGCCGTTTGGAACCAAGCTTCATCATATTCTGGAATGGACATTTCAGATGGCAAACGAGCTGGGTTACCTGCGGCTGTTGCCATCAGTCCTGATAAGCCGGGTATCATTGCTTGTATACGAGCTAGTTGAACATCACTTCCCGCGCTCGCTAAATCCACAACAGCATCAGCATTCAAAACTTTTACTTCAACTCGGCGGTTGAGTGCCCGGCCTTCGCGGGTGTTGTTACTGGCGACCGGCTCCGAAGGTCCACGTCCTGATGACAGTATGCTACTTGGGTCAATCCCTAGTTCTTCGGCTAGGTAAGCAGCAACCGACTCGGAACGTGCTTCTGATAATACTTGGTTGTTGGCAAAAATATGCTGTACACGGCTAGAGATACGAGAACTATCCGTATGACCAATAACCTCAAGTTTCAAGTTACCTAAGCCATCCAGTGCTTCAACAACGTTGGTTAAGTTGGTTTTGTCGTCGTCCGTTAGGATGTCCGAAAAGTTCGCGAATTTTGGCGGAATGACGGGTTTAACATTCTCTTCTTTCGGCGGCAAAATAAGCTTAATGGTGGTTGTCACTGGCTGTATTTGTTGCGGAGACTGACCGTCCGACTGGAAGCGAGTAATGGCACGAGTTACAAGATTCCCCATTGGCGCACGGTCACTGATGTAAGCATTGAACTCAATCAGGTTTTTCCATTCATCAGGCTTATCTTGTAAACGGTAAATTAGGGTGCCGTAAGACACTTCTGGGTCTGCGACTCTGCGTCCATCAATTTTTGATGAGCCAGTTTCATACACAAAGCCTTCAGGCAGAGAGATCATCCCCATTACGTTTTGCAGTGGTAAACCATTGCCATCGATAGTGAGTTTGTAACCTACTTTCTGATCAACCGGTGAGTTGAATGGTGGCGTTGCCTGCTCTTCAGCATCTAAGGGTATTAATAGGTGATCCAATTGCTGACGAATTTCGCCGATCTCTGGTTCACGCATTTTTAGGAAGAAGTCGACGCGCCAGAAACTACCGCCCTGAACATCGACAAATTGGCTGAAGTTACGACCGGCATGGAAACCACGAGTCGGACATTCCATAAGTTCCATGTAGGGAGGGATGGTGGCTTTATCCATTTGTACAACGTGTGTGCCTGGCTTAACGTCTTCTATGTGCCACTCACCTCGTTCGTCAGAGACAACGTAGGTACCGTCTTCCATAAACAGACGAATATTAGGCACGCCGTCAACAGAGGCTTGGTTACCTTCACAGTCATCTAAGTAGATACGGCCAAATAAGCGCGCGGTATCTTTGAAGAACTCATCACGAATAATAACGCTGGCTTTAGCGCTGTTTGCGGTAACTATGTCATCACTAAGGCGTACGTTGTTAGTGACTTCGCCACGGGCGAGTGCGGTAACTTGAGCAATATAGGTCAAGGTCATGCGATCAAACGGCGCAATTTCATCAATTAGCAGGCTTAATTCGCGGCCGTCTTTACTGATGTCGAGATCGACTTTTTCACGATCTAAACGCGCTGAGCCTTTCATGTAACGCAAGCCTGCTGGCAGATTATCAATAATGCGAGCGTCAGTCGCTTTTACTTCGTTGTTCACGAGAGTGATGGTGAAACGAATGCTGTCACCAATGCCTGCTTCTGTTTTTCCGGCTTGCTTACTAATTAGTAGGCTGTTGTCTAGCGGGTCGGCGCCGATGTCAGTGCGGAAAACCCGATTGTTAATGATGAAGCTTTCACCGCGCGAGATACCACTGACGTCAAATGGGCCGTTAGGGGTGTTTCGTAATGTGTCGTCATCAAGATCAGAGGGAATTCGGAAAGTCTCCGGCCCGACCAGCTGTAAGTAATATTCGCCGTCGGCAATGACTGGGAATGAAAATTCACCAGGGCCAAACGTCGGCGCGACGGCACTGGCAGTGATCCCATCAGCCGGGCCGCTCACTACAGTAACCGGGTAGGGCGTTTCACCGTCTTCATCAAACACTTTACCGTCAGCGGGTAGGCCAGTTGCTGCATCAATAAGGGTAACTGAAACACCATTGATCGGTGCGCCATTGCTGGAATCAAAAATGCGGCTGACAGGGTTGAACACGGTCGCAGCATCAACGGTGTCAGTAGGGTCGTTGACATCGGTGTAGGTGGCGGTCAATTCTGTGCCTGTTTTGACCGAAAGAATGCCATCGTAAGGTGTTGCGCCAGAGCCAACATCTTGTGTGGGTAGTACACCGGCAAAAATGCCTGTGTTATCACCAGTTTCAATTAATGTGAGTGTTTCAGTATCGCTGCCATCAGGTGTCGAGATAGTAACAACGATAGTGTCCGGACGTACCGGGTTAATGTTCTTATCGCCTTCGCTAACGATGATGACAACAGGTTCACCCGCACGGTAGCCAAATTCATCTTCGCTCGTAGGAACCGTTACCGGGAAGGTGTTGATCGTACCGTCTAAATCGGTAAAGCCAGTAACCGGCGTAAAGTTACCTTGGCCGTCTCCATATTCGGTGCCATTAAGCGTGATAGGGCTGCCGTTGGCATCAAGGTGGGTAAGGGTGATTTCAGCGGCAGTCGGTGCCACAGGCCCAGGGTTCACTTCTTGAGTGGTCAGGGTCGCAGAATCACTGCGGCTGAAATCAATGTTGTTCACTGAATAGAATGCGGTCGCAGTATTGGTAATTTCCGTGCCCGTTGGTGTTACCGCCGCATGAGCAGCAGTTAACGTCAGACACAGTAATACAGCAGCAGAGAAAGCGCGTTTAGCGCTTTCGCTGCAGTGACTTACCATTAGGCTCCAAATGGACCGCATTCAATCAGCTCCGGATCAGTTAATCGTTACTTGGAAAGTAATGATGTTGGTTTCTTGATCCGCAGCGTCTTCACCGCCATCAACTGTGCCTAAGTTAACCGTAATTGTATTTGTGCCAGCGTCGTAGCTAGCGATACTTGGGTCAACGGCTACCGGAGTAGTGGCACCGTCCAATGCTACTTTAATGCCTTCTGACTCAAGGTAAGCTGTGTCAGTTGGAATAGCGTCGGTGACGATCACGTTAGTTGCGTTTGCAGTACCTGTATTCGTCAGGGTAATTGTGTATTCAACAACAGCGCCCGGAATCGCTTTCGGATTTGTTGTGCCGTTGAGTGGATCACTGATTACTTCTGAACTTTTAGTCAGGTTGCTGATGGTGCCGTCACCTTCAAGGTTCGGGAAAACCAGCTGCAATGCATCAACAAGCGTTTCACTGTTGTCTTGATCAGTATCAGCAAAGACGATCTCGATGGTGTCTGCACCATTTGGATTGGCTGCATCATCCACTGAACCGTTCGTTGGGTCATTGTCGTCTGTATCTAGCTGATAAGTTGTACCATCAACGGTTGATTCAACCCCGTTCACTGTCACTCTAGAGATAGCAACGTCTTGGTCAACACCGTCAATTTCAGCTTTTGGCACAGTAACGAAAACAGTCACTGTTTCATCCGCTGGAATTTCAGCCGTTGGTCCTGATAGTAGTGTGTCAGCGGCGTCTAATACACCCGGCGTGCCATTAACTGGATCATCGAGGTAGTAGCTGTAAGTTGTGCCGGTATCAATGGTATCCGTGTACGTGGTACCACCAATATCGAGTGTTGAGTCGGTTTCGTTTGTTGCGTCAACGGTAAAAGACGTCGGTGCGTTACCATCATTGGTAATCTGCACTGAGGCAATGGTCACGTTGTCCGCTTCAAGCGAGGTTTCGTTTGGATCGGTTGTGAGCAGACGAGTTAATGCAAAGTCGACTTTAATATCGACGTTGAATGTATCTTCTGCTTCAACGGCGGTCTGATCGACGCCATTGATCTGATAGTTCAGGGTTGCAGTGTTGGTTACAGGCGTGCCTGCAGCCGTACCGGCAGCATGAACTTGAACCGCTAGCGAACTTAGAGTCGCCAATACAACAGGGCTAACAATCTTCAGATGCTTATTCATAATTCACCTCCAGCCGGATTACTTAACCCGAACTTGAAATTCAACATTGCCAGTTGCACTTGGAGCCAATGGCTCGTCGAGTACCCAGCGAATGTTTTTAATGTCTTTTGCACCAGCAGGACGAACTTCGCCATCTTCTAGTACCTTAAGTTCCGACATCCCTGCGAATTGCGAACCATCAACTGAGTAGCTGATGGTTGCACCTGTACCATTGGCGCTGTTTACGATGTAAACCGTGCTTTCTGGTACAGGGTTATTGATGGTGACACCACTGACCGGCTCTTCTCCGGTGTTGACGTAAGTGATTCGGTAGCCAACTTTATCGCTCGGTGCGATTTTGTCGGCTTCCTTCCACTCTTCAGCGATGCTGCCATCTTCCTGTGGAGTTGCTACAACCTTGTAAGGTGTGCTCTCTAGGCTGACGGCAGCAAAGGTGCTGATCGGCAGTAGGAAAAGTAGTGCAGTCAGTAAACGCATATGTGTCACCTCAATGATCAGTTGATTGTTGCTTGCAGTCTGATTTCAATCGTTGTGTCCTGAGTAACAGTACCCAGAGAAACGGCAACGTCAGCACCGGTTACTGCAACAGTATCGGCATCAGCAGCATCCGTGGTAGCAACGCTATCAACCGTTACAGAGTTAGCAACATAAGTCAGATCCAGTGGGATAGTATCGGCAACTACTAGGTTGTTAACGTCGCCTAACTTGGCAGTGACAGTGATCAGGTAAGTGACAACAGTGCCAGGAATATCAGTGGTGCCACCGAATGGGTCTTGACGGCTTTCAATGGCTTTAGTGATATCAACAGTGGCATCAGTAATGATGTCGCCAATAACAAAAGAACCGGTGTCAGAATCAGTTGGGTTGTTACCAACAACAGCACCTGAAGGTGTGTTAGTTCCTTGACCTGGGATCAGAGTACCTGGAGCCGCGCCAGCAACACCTGGAGTGGCAGAGCTTGCGGTCAGTTCTACATCTGCTTGCTCGCCAGTCACGCCTGTCGCAGGGATATCACCAACAACGAAGATGGTGATGTCTTCATCAGCATCAAGGACTACGTCAGCAGTAACAGGAAGGTCGTTCGCAGGATTGAATACACCGTCGTTATCCGTGTCGGCATAGATAGTGATGCCATCAGCATCAATGTCATCACCAGCAAGGTTGGTTGCATCAAGTGTGAATGCTTCGGTGCCGTTACCAATGTTGGTTACGGTATAGGTCAGAACTTGGTCAGTGTCACCCGGTTGAGTTGATACTGGAGTCGCATCGTCAGCCGTTACGTTAACATTGATCAATTCTGCAACAGTGATGTCCGGTGCGGTTGCAGAGGTAGTCCCTGTGTTTCCCGTTGTTGGATCATCAAATGTTGCGGTTGCGGTGTTACTAATAATAGCGCCGGCATCGGTACCAACAGCCCAAGTTGCTGAAGAAGCAACGAGGCCTGCGGCGAGTAGGGCGGTTTTTGTCATGGTCTTCATAGGATTTCCCTTACTGGACTTTTACTTGATAAAAAATATTGAAAACAGGACTGCCATTCACATCACTCCCGGGCATAGTGCCGGTGGGGGTGATACGAAAATCTGTTATCAACGGATCGAAACCATTAGCGTCTGGGGTCGGTTGATAACCGAACGTCAGGCCGCCATCGTTAGAAAATTCAACGTCATCTGTTGTCGACGTGAGATTCTCGAATGTCAGTGTCAGATTGCTGGCTGGGTTGCCATCAACCAAGCTAATTGGACTTACATTGGCATCAGTACCGACATAAAAGTCAGTGCCTGTAGCTAGTTTGTCGACAATCGCAATACTGTCAGTATCAGTGGTGCCTTCGCCGGCATTACTGACCGTTAAGGTGTATTCAATGCGTGCTCCGGGAATGGCTTTAGGATTACTAGTGCCATTCACTGGATCATTGATCACATCCATCGACTTTTGCAGTGTTAGCTGAGCTGGTTGCACCAGTGGAATGGTGTACGTTAGCTCGTTAAATACCGTGCCTTCATAACCTTCATCGGCACGTACTTTGAATCCCCAGTCACCACTGACCGCATCGGGTTCAGTAGAATACGGGTACTCAACAGTAAGTGTGGATGCTGTTGTGTTAACGGCAGACATGACGGCTAGGTTGGCAGGTGTTTCTCCGCTAGGGCCGTTAATTGTTATTCTTGTATTCGTCACGTCGTATGCACCAAAAGGATCGGTTATGTCAGCACGAACATAATAATCCCGGCCGGGATTTAACGTTGTGAGCTGGTTACCGTTTGGATACGTATCGTCATAAAGTGTGACACTTTCTACATTGATTACGGTATTTGAGGTCAACGCTGCGAGCGACGTCACACCATTGTTTGAGCTGTAAACACGCATTAATCGGTACTGCGGGAAATCAGTGACTGACCCACCAATTCGACTTTGAGCAACAACGAGCTGTAGTACATCCCCGGCTAATAACGCCATCGCATTATTGATCGCCATATTAAACTGATAGGTTCTGACAGAATCCGGTGCAGTCGTGTTGGCTGCGGTTAATAGCGCGACTTGCTGAGACGCTGATGCAATTGTTGTGACGACACCTGAACGATTAACACGTAAAGAGACCGTGACGTCATGTTGGTATTCATTATTATTGCCCTGACCTGCGGTTAGGTTATTTTGCAGTCTTAGGGTGACAGGAATCGGCTGTGAGTAATCCAAGCTAACGTCTGTTTGCAGTGCCGGGCTAAGACCCCAAGTAATCGATTGCAGGTCATTGACGGTTTGGTAGCCACCGGTGGTATCCGCAATTCGCGTTAATGTCGCGTCACTTTGCAGGTATAAAGGTTTGTTGCCGCTGTTATTAAAGGCGTTATTGATGGTGACTGTTGGGGACGTAATTGAATAGTTGGTGGCCGGATTACCGATAACCGCAGTGTTGGTGATCGTTTGCCCGTCCTGAGCACCTGCTGAAATCACAGCATCGATGATGACTGAGATGCTGGCACCCGACGTGATGCTCAAATCGTTAATCACTACAATACCGGTATTATTGTCTCCAGCAGGGGCCGGTTGGCTATTATCTGTGCTGCTCGCTGGACGTTGGAATATGTTGTAAGACGAAATCAACGCCGGCATGTGATCCGTTAAATTGATATTGGTGGCATTGAAATTACTGCTATTGGTAATCGTCAATGTATAGCGCAAAGTATCGCCTGGCAGTACTTGGCCACCGTTTAAGTCGAGTACGGATTTTGTGGATGCCGAGAGGTTGGCATCTTGCAAAATAACAGTAAGGTCATCAATGTTATCTGCTGGGTTGTTATCAAAGTTAACCCCGTCAAGAACGGCATCGCCACTAATAGCTCCTTGAGTCGTATTACTGGTGCCGAAAATAATGCTCAGTGGCGGAGCGTCGCTTCCCACTGGGATAGCATTTGCGAACGTACATATGACTTGGGACGTTGATGCGGTGCAGTTCCAGTTGGTGCCGGAGAAGCCTTCAAACGTCGCACCGTCATTTAATGGAAGAGTGATGGTAGAGCCCGCAGGCGCGACTAACGGTCCGTTGTTCGTTGCCGTAAAGTTGTAATTGATCGTTGCGCCACGAGAAACACGAGCAGGCGCACTGGTACGCAGCGTCATATCACTGACGGGTTCATTGGGAATACTAATCACCTCTGCCGTCAAAAATACCAAATCCTGACCTGAGGAGTAGGTCGTTGTGACGGAAGTCTCGCCTGGCGTTAGGTACTGACCAATATTGAAGTCATCAATATCCACACCACTGGTGTTACCAATAGTGTTTGAATACGAGTTGAACTGGTTATTCGCTGGATTGTTATTGTCAGTTAAACTGATGTTTTCAAATACGAGAGCTTCACTGCGACCGTTAAAATTCTCAGAGTTACCAGCATCACCTTCCCAAGTAATGTGTGCGTGTTTTGCGCCTAAAGCTGCCGCATTTTGCGCAATAATAAAGTTGTCAGGGTTCAGGGTAATGGCATCGCCGCGGAACGATTTAAAACCGTCATACAGGTTAACTACGCGTAAAGGTTCGGAAGCATTCTCGTATACCAACAGCATTGCCCAACCGGCATAGGCGGTCGAGTAATCACAATAAGGGGTTTGGGTGCGGTTAAAATTAACCCCTGAAACCGTATACGTGCCAGAACCGTTTACACGGCTGGTTACGTTCGCACGAGAGCTGTAATAAATTGAATTAACAGTCCCGCCGTTATTGGTCGGAATTTGGTAAGACTGTTCGTAGGTGTAACCGGCGGTGATCGACGCGCCATTTAGAGTGGCGGTATTATCCGCATTACCAGAGCCAGACCAGTACAAATAAGCCGCTTTAACGGTGCTGCCCGCCGGAAGGGTAATAGAGTCAGACACACTGTTGAGTGGCTGGCTACAGCCATTTTCACCTTGGCGGAATGCGCCACCTAATAACTCATAATTGAGATTACCTGCCAAGCTTTCACGTAATACAATCTCACCGTTAGCAAGGCTTTGCGAAGCGATGGATATGGATGGTGAGGTAATGTTGTAAGTCGATGCGCCACTAGAAATAGACGCCGTATTCGAGATAACACCACCTTGTGGTGCGCTATTAGACACAACCGCATCAATCACTAATTCTTCGCTGCCATTTGCTGCAATCGTCATGTTCTCGATAACAACTAAGCCATTGTTGTTACTACCTGCAGGTGCCAGTTGGCTATTATTGGTGCTTCCTGAAGGCTGTCGTACTACCTCAAAGCCGCTAATGTACTGAGGCAGGCTATCCGTGAGTGTGACGTTATTGGCATTGAAATTACTGTTGTTGATTAGATCAATGGTGTAACGCAGGGTGTCGCCTGGATAGAGCAGGCCGCCGTTAACGTCAACCACGCTCTTAATAGAAGAAGAGAAGTCAGCATCTTCAATGTTCACATTAACAGAATCGGTGTTGTCGAAGAGGTTGTTGTCAAAGTTAACACCTTCAACAGTGGCCGTTGTTGATGCGGTTGCTTCAGTACTTCCGGTTGTCGATAACAACAATGAAATAGACGATGACGTGTTATTACGCCCCAATGATGTGTTGTAAGTACAAATAACGTCAGAAGCATTGGCATTACAATTCCAGTTGGTTCCTGAGGCGCTTACAAAATTTGTTTCAGTCCCTAAAGGAATTGTCACCACTGTGCCGGCGGGTTCGTCGCTAGGACCTTGGTTAGAGACAGAGACGCTGTAGGTAATATCAGATCCACGAGATACAGTCGTCTCAAAGGTAGAAATATCAATACTTAAATCACTGACCGCTTCATTAGGAATGCTGATGATTTCCGCGGTTAAGAACACTCGATCTTGCCCAGATGAATAGGTTGTACTGACAGAGGTTTGTCCGGGCTGCAGGTAGCTACCAATTTGGTAAGTATCCAAATCAACGCCAGAGGTACTACTGCTACTGGTATTCGAGTATGAATTGAACTGATTACCTGCCGGGTTACCAGTTCCTGTAAGGTTCGAACCATTGAAGGTTAATGCTTCAGATATATTGTTCAGCGATTGAGAGTTACCGGCATCACCTTCCCACGTAATGTGTGCGTGCTGCCCTTGGGTCAATGATGGGTTGTCAGAAACAATAAAATTATTAGGTGTGAGCGTGATCGAACTACCATAGTAGTCACGGAAACCATCAAAAATATTAATAACTCGTAGTGGCTCACTAGGGTTTTCATAAATAGTTAATAGCGCCCAGCCGCCGTAAACGCCGGCGACGTCGCAATAAGGTTGGCTTGTATCAATCGTGACTCCAGAGACAGTATATATCGCAGAGTTCGCTGAAATTCGAGAGGTAACATCGGCACGACTACTAAAATAGTTACGATTATCAACAGTTAAGTTGTATGTGATATTCGCATTTACTTGGCTGCCGTTTAACGTCACGTTGGTATCTTGCTGGCCCGAACCAGACCAATATAGGTAGGCCGCTTTTAAATTACTGCCACTAGGAATAGTGACACTGGCAGAAGATTGGGTAAGCGCCTGGCATTCGTTGGTCGCACTACGAAGAGAATTACCGTTTAACTTGAACTCTAAGTTCCCTGCGTAGCTTTTGTATAACCGAATATCTTGGGCGTTAGCAGTACCACTCATAACGAGTGTGAACAAAGACATAAGTAAGACCGCCAAACAGCGGAAACGTTTGGAAAATACAGTCGTTTTTGGGTGCATGATTCCTTGCACCTTATTTATGGTCTTCAAGTGGATTGCTCATCCCAGTTGGTGTCCTGTATTTCATGAGTAACATGTACAGGATTCTTGTAACGTGGATGTTACGATTGATGTCGTGAAAGGTCAATTTAGTGAAGAACTGTTAAATTTATAATTTCATTCGTAAATTCAGATAGTTGGAAGTGCTTCTTTTTCGTTGGTACAGAAGTGACGTAATCTAATCGTTGTTTTTATTATTGTTCCATATTTGTTGTTAATTGTGTGCTCTAATCCCATTCTGTGTCAGAAATGTACAAATTGTCACCCTAATGCGACAACCAGTAAGGGAAGTGTAAAGAGGAATGAAGGCGAAAATGATCGTCAAAAATGTGAGCTAATCCCCCATTTTCTCAGTGATTAGAGAGTGATTTTTCTAGACCTATGATTGGCAGGCATAAAAAAACCCGAGTTGTCTCGGGTTTTTTTGTCGCAAAATACCTGATTTAGAAGGCGTATTTGGTTGTGAAGTAAATGCGATTCATTGACACGTCGTCACCGCCAACACGTTCAACCGTTGCTGTGCTGTATTCTGCACCGTAAGTCAGAGACTTTACAGGTGAACGCATGATGTTAACGCGCACACTAGAAGCGTCTGTTACGCCAGTAGCAACCGCATCATCGTAATCAGCCGAGAGCATGCCGTAGACTGCACTTGAGCGCCACTCGCTGTTCCAGTGATGGCGATAGGCAACGAAGGCTGCTGTGGTTTCACTGGCTTCAAGATCATCGCCCACCAGAGCGGCGTCGGCAACGGCACCCAGGCCAACATAGCGCCCGACGCCGGTGCCCGCTGTTGCACTGAATTTCAGGTCGTCTTTGCCTATCATGACTTTACCGGACAGGTTCACACCATAGCCCATGGTGGATGTGTCATCGTCTTCAAGTGCACCGTCGTAGCTGAGTTGGCGCACCAGTGCTGCTACAACGAGGTCGGCGTCACCTGCTTTGATTTTGTAGCTGGCGGTGATGTCAGGAATCATTCCGTTGTCGCCAGAGTCTCCCGCACCAGTCGTTTGAGGATTCTCTAATGATACAGACAGGTCGCCCGCGGTGTAGCGAACCTGAGGCTGACGAATAAATACGGTGGACTCACTTGGACCAATGAAGTCAGCGACCTCAGGAAGGGCGCCCACGTTCATAAAGTTTGACCACGTTTGACCGACAAGGAAGCCGTCGTACTTAACAAACGCATGTCGCAAGCGTGGAACATACGAGTTGGACACCACTTCATTCCCGCCACCGGTGGTGGAGAAATCAAGTTCAATAAAGCTGCTAATAGATTTGCCGTCTTCTAGAGCTGTCACGGTTTTGAAGTTAAAACGCGAGTTGCGCGCGGTCATGTCTAGTTCTGGGGTATCGGGTTCGGTGCCCGATACAATCTGTGAGGGGGCATAATAATCACGACCATAGCCATCAGTAATGTCACCATCAGAATAAGTACTCAGCATGGCATCCATCTTAATAAAACCGCCGAAGCTGAATTCAGTATTAGCGGCGTTTACGGCCATTGGCAGTGCTGCCACTAAAAAAATTATAGGTGTTTTGCGCATGCTTACTCTCCTGTTTTTATGTGAGCCACTTCACTATGGTGCACAAAAACCGTGCAGCGGAATTAGCCAATAGTCGAAGCCACTAAAGTACTAGATGGCTATTTACGCAACTTCTCGGGGTTGGCATTCATGACTTATCTGTCATTTGTATCGGTGTGTTAATCTGTGCGTAATGAATTACAGACGTCGGTGATAAGTTGATTCGTTAGCGGCTAGGAAGCAGGTGAGTAGACCATTGTCTAATTCAGTCCTAGTCGCTAGTTGTTGACACTGGGGCTATGAGCCGACTCTTTTGTATATAGAGAATGGTAGAAACAGTTACAGGAGACAGAACAATGAGTGATCAGAAGGTATATAACGTTAAACCGGAATTCGCTGACTCCGCATGGATCAATAACGAAAAATATCTAGAGATGTATCAGCAGTCAGTCGTTAATCCTGAAGGGTTTTGGCGTGAACAGGCGAATGAGCGTATCGAGTGGATTAAGCCATTTGATAAGGTTCGCAATGTGTCATTTGATGACCACAACGTTGATATCCGCTGGTTTGAAGATGGCACATTAAACGCGGCAGCGAACTGTTTAGATCGCCACCTTGAAACTCGCGGTGATCAGGCGGCCATTATCTGGGAAGGTGACGACCCAAGTGAAGATCGCACAATTACCTACCGCGAACTTCATGAAGAAGTCTCTCGTTTTGCCAATGCATTGCGTGGCCAAGGGGTCGATAAGGGCGATATTGTTTGTATTTACATGCCGATGATTCCTGAAGCAGCGGTGGCTATGCTGGCTTGTGCGCGTATAGGTGCTGTCCATTCTGTCGTTTTTGGTGGTTTCTCACCTGAGGCATTGGCTGGGCGTATCGAGGACAGTAACGCTAAAATCGTGATCACCGCAGATGAAGGTCTGCGTGCAGGGCGTACGGTACCTCTGAAGGCCAATGTTGATGAGGCTCTTACTCATCCAAGTATCAGCACATTAGAAAAAGTCATTGTGGTAAAACGCACCGGCGCTGATATTGCGTGGCATTCAGCCCGTGATGTTTGGTACGACGATCTTATCAAGCTGGCATCGCCTCATTGCCCAGCGGTAGAGATGGCGGCTGAAGATCCATTATTTATTTTATATACCTCAGGTTCCACCGGTAAGCCTAAAGGTGTGCTGCATACCACCGGTGGCTACATGGTATGGGCATCCATTACGCATCAGTATGTGTTCGATTATCACGACGGTGATATTTACTGGTGTACTGCCGACGTCGGTTGGATTACGGGGCATACCTACATTTTATACGGGCCATTAGCCAATGGTGCGACGACGGTCATGATGGAAGGGGTACCCAATTACCCGGGCATCAATCGAGTGTCGCAGATTGTTGATAAGCACAAAGTAAATATTCTCTACACAGCACCGACCGCAATTCGCTCATTAATGGCGGAGGGCACAGCGGCGGTAGCAGATACTGATCGCTCAACGTTGCGTTTGTTGGGGTCCGTGGGGGAGCCAATTAATCCTGAGGCATGGGAGTGGTATTACCGCACCATCGGGGATGAGCGTTGCCCAGTGGTCGATACTTGGTGGCAGACGGAAACCGGTGGCATCATGATTACGCCGTTGCCAGGTGCAACTGACTTAAAACCGGGTTCGGCGAGTCGCCCTTTCTTTGGCGTTCAGCCTGCGTTAGTTGATAACGAAGGCCGTATTCAAGAAGGCGCAGCGGAAGGTAATTTGGTCATGGTGGATAGCTGGCCGGGGCAGTCACGCTCCGTGTACGGTGATCATGAACGCTTTATTCAAACGTATTTCTCTACGTTCCGCGGTATGTACTTTACCGGTGATGGTGCGCGCCGTGATGAAGATGGTTATTACTGGATTACCGGTCGTGTTGACGATGTTCTGAATGTGTCTGGCCATCGTATGGGCACGGCAGAAATTGAAAGCGCGATGGTAGCTCACAGCAAGGTGGCTGAAGCTGCTGTTGTGGGTTATCCGCACGATATTAAAGGGCAGGGTATTTATGTTTACGTCACTTTGAACGCGGGTGAAGTAGCGACAGATGAACTAGTCCAAGAATTACGTAAATGGGTACGTACTGAAATTGGTCCGGTGGCGACACCTGATTTAATTCAAATTACTCCGGGATTGCCAAAAACTCGTTCGGGTAAGATCATGCGTCGTATATTGCGTAAGATTGCCGCCAATGAACATGACGCGTTGGGTGATATTTCTACCCTTGCTGATCCTTCAGTGGTTGATACCTTGGTCGATGAGCGATTAAATCGCTAAGTCGACCTAAAAAGATTGCCGGATGATTCTGATGACAGCATTGATATTAGAATATAGTCCGGCAGTTTTTTGCTTTCTGGCCCATAATAACAAGAATGATATCGCAGGAGAGCACAATGCAACTGGCCCGAAAAATAATAATTGCAGATGATCACCCTTTATTTCGTACCGCCTTACAGCAGGCCGTAAAACAAATCGCCCCGAATGCAGAAATTCAACAAGCTGAATCGCTACCTGAATTACAGTCTGTGGTTGAAGTGCACAGCGACGCTGATTTAGTGTTGCTTGATTTGAATATGCCCGGAGCGCATGGGTTTTCTGGATTGGTATTCCTTCGCTCTCACTATCCAGAAGTGCCGGTTGTGGTGGTCTCGGCGTGTGAAGAGCCTGCCATCATGTGCCAAGCCATTGATCATGAAGCTTCTGGTTATATTGTGAAGTCTTCTTCATTGGAGCAAATTTCTGAAGCGATAGCTCATGTTTTACAAGGGCAGGTGTATTTGCCTTTGAAAGCACGTCAGCATCAGCATTCTCCAGATGTAGTGGCGATGGATATGGCGGGCAAGCTGGCAAGTTTAACGCCGCAGCAGTTTCGCGTATTAACCATGATGGCGGAAGGCATGTTGAACAAACAGATCGCCTATGACCTCGAGGTCAGTGAGGCAACGATTAAGGCACACGTTACCGCGATTTTTCGTAAGCTCGGGGTGCGTACGCGCACTCAGGCTGTGATTGCCGTACAGAGCTTGGATATGCAACGTAACGATTTAGCCAATGAGTCAAGCGAAGTCTAATCTATGAGCGGCTCAGAATAAGGAGGAGCCTCCTTGTTCTGAGCATTGAGCATTGGACGCCTTATTGATTCTTCCTACTGCTCTATTAGACGTCTCATTAATGCACGAAGTGACGCAGGGCGAAGTGGTTTACTTAAAAAGTGAAAACCATCTTGCTTTGCTTTGTGCGCGACTTGTTCCCTAGGGTCTGCAGTAATCAGAATCCCTGGAATTGTATCGTCATTAAACTTCTGGCGAACTCTACGCATAACATCAAGCCCGGTAATATCGCCGTCCAATTGAAAGTCTGCCAGCATAATTTGCGGTTTAGTTTCTACATTATCCGCTGCGTCTTCATTCGCAACGGCAAAAATATCACACTCCCAACTGCTTAGAAGTGCCTTCATTCCTTCCAACACTTCAGCGTCATTATCTATACAGAAAACCTTTATCGCCTTAAAGCTAGCCCCTTGCATCGATGATGATACCGCTGCTTTCGGCATCTCTTCTTGCGGCGCTGTAAGCGGTAGGGTAATGCGAAAGCACGTGCCGTGCCCTAGTCGAGACATGACCTCAACAGGGTGTCCCATTTGCTTGGCCATACGATCAACAATGGCTAAACCAAGGCCGAGGCCTTTGCTGTCTTGTTTGCCCTGGTTTAAGCGTTTGAACTCTCTAAAGACATCATTGATTTTGTCATCAGGAATGCCTATTCCGGTGTCCCATACTTCTATTTGAATATGATCTCCGCGCTTGCGACAGCCCAATAAAATTCCGCCTGATTCGGTATAACGAATGGCGTTAGCGAGAAAGTTTTGGATAATACGTCTTAACCAATGACTATCGCTGATCACCCATGCGTCTGTTGAGCGTACCTTCAATGTTAGGTTTCGATCTTGAGCGAGTGCGCTAAATTCATCGCGTAAAGGTTTTAACATCGCTTTCAAGCTTACAGGCCGAGGTTTTGCTTCCATCGTGCCTGAGTCTAATTTGGATATTTCAACCAAATGAGACAGTACGTCTTCTGCGGATTGAAGTGACCCTTCAAGATGATTGAGTAGCCCTTGCTGATGATCATTGAGATTTTGTTGTTGTAAGGTGGATGCAAACAGCTTTGCGGCATTCAGGGGTTGCATTAAATCGTGACCGGTGGCGGCTAAAAAACGATTTTTACTTTGGTTTGCTTCAATTAACTGAGAAGCCAAATCGTCCAGTTCTTCTGTGCGTTTTTCAACGCTACGTTCAAGGCTAACATTGGCTTCACGTAATGCACGTTCGGCTTGGCGGTGAACGGTAATATCTGTAAAGCTCGTGACAAAGCCGCCATCTGGCATAGGATGACCCTGCATTGAGACTACAACCCCATTGGGCAGCTGCCTTTCGAACTCATGTGCAGAGCTTGAACGTAAAAAAGCCATGCGTCGTTGAACTTGTGCATCTACTTCGCCATCACCACAAAACCCTCGCATGGCGTTATAGGCAATGATTTCTTCAATGGATTTACCAACACGAATAAACCCCGTGGGGTAATTAAATAACTCAGTATAGCGGCTGTTCCACGCTACTAGATTGAGATCTTTATCAATAACACTCACCCCTTGGCGGATATTCTCTAGTGCTGCTTGCAGTTGATCACGGCTCATTGAAAATGCATTGGATGCTTCGCTGGCCAATAGGGTTAAATCTTTTAGCTGTATTTGTTCGCCCCCCAGCATGGTGGAGAAAATCAATTTTGCTGAGGACGCGCCAACGACAGAAGCGAGTAACTTTTCCGCGTCGTGGAGTAGATCATCAGAAGCGGTGGAACTCTCGTATTGAAGGCCATGGAACGCTTGATAATCGCGAAAAAAACCATCTGTTTTATCCGCTCCTAGGATGCGTTCGAGAACGACTCGAACATCATCTACGGTGCAGTTAAAACTGGTTTTAGGCCGTCGCTGTGGTATGGCTCGAACACTGGTGAAGTCATTGGCGAGCATCCGTTCTCGTACCGTAGAGTTACTCATGACAGAAAATAAAATAAACAGGGTGAGGTTGACGACTAAACTAAGAATGGCCGTAAAACTGAAGTCGTCCATATCAAAGCCAAGAAAATCGTAAGGGACAAGCTGTTGGCTGTCTTGTACACCGAATTGCTCGCTAATCAATGGCCAGAAAAGTAGTTGGAACCACACAAATGTCCCGCCTAGTATCCCAGCAATAGCGCCTTGGCGGTTGGCTCCTTGCCACAGTAGTCCACCAAATAAAGCGGGAGCAAATTGGGCGATCGCAGCAAATGATAATAAACCGATAGCGGCCAGTGATTCTAACTCACCTGCTAAACGGTAGAAGAGATAAGAGCTAAATATAAGCAAGCAAATAACTAAGCGTCGTACGGTAAGTACGAGCAAATTAACGCGCTCTGGCTTTTGGCCTTCACGCTGCTGACGTCTAAAAATAATTGGTAGTATCAGCTCATTCGATATCATGGTGCTTACTGCAATCGTCGCAACGATAATCATGCCTGTCGCAGCACTGGCACCGCCAACAAAGGCCAGCATAGCAAGACCTTCCTGGCCTAGTGTTAATGGTAAACTGATCAAATAAGTATCCGGAGAGAACCCCAAATCTTTCATAAATAAATCGCCGGATAAGGCCAGCGGTGCGACAAACAACATCATCAAGGCAAGATATAACGGAAACACCCAGCGGGCGGTTTGAATGTGGTCGGTCGATTCATTTTCAATCACACTGACCTGAAACTGACGCGGTAAGCAGAGGATGGCAAACCCGGCCAGTAAGGTTTGTAGTAAAAAAGACACAGAAATAAAATTCGAGCTAAACAGTGGGTGTTCTGGGGTTGTTTTTGTCGCTAACCTCACAACGTCACCGGGCGTATCGTACAGCGCCGTGACAGCCCATAAGCCAACAGCCACAAAGGCCACGAGCTTAACTACCGATTCAAAGGCAATGGCCAAGGTGATTCCGGGGTGTTGTTCACTGGCATCGATATCGCGTGTGCCAAAAATCACAACAAATATCGCCATCGCTACGCTGATATAAAAGGCGGTATCTTGAAGAATAAATTCGGGAATACTTTGTGGCATCCCTAGGGGCTGAGTCAGTAATTCATAAGTAATGGAGACCGCTTTTAATTGCAGCGCAATATAAGGAATCACCCCTAGCATAGCGACGAACGTGACAAGGATTGCTAAACCATGATCTCGGCCATATCGAGTGGCGATAAAGTCTGCAATTGAGGTCAGACGTTTTTCTTTGGTGATGCGAATAATACGTTCAAGTAAGGGCCAAAATAGTGCTAAAAACACAATGGGGCCAACGTAAATAGCTAAAAATAACCAGCCACTGGTCGCTGCTTGCCCTACCGCTCCGTAAAACGTCCACGACGTACAATAAACCGCCAGTGACAGCCCGTACACCAATCCTCGATTGTGTAGAGGATTACCCTTGATTGCTCGTTTATCGCCATACCAAGCGATAAAAAATAACACCGCCATATAAAACAGCGACAAAATAAGGAGCTGCCAGGTTGGAATCATAGAGATCTCATATTCTTTTTATTTGAATGGCTGCAATTCTTATAACTTATGACAGAAAGCAGCAAAATTTTCTGGTCTGACTATCAGATTATCACTTCAGGCCGTGATTGCACCTGCTAACTTGCGACTATGGTATGGCTTCGTTATACCGATGAAGGGGATACACTAAAAATACGCGTTGCCGTACTCATTATATGAAAAAACGGTAGCTTATGTGCCATTGGCTAAGTAGAGATGATAAAGATGGGAACGTTCTCAATCTTGCTGCTCGTCATTACGGCAAACACTATCACGTGGTATCTCTAAACGATCTGGGTATCGTTTCTAACCGGGGAGACATGCATGAGCTTGCAGATTGATCTTAACCAGCCGCCTTTCAGCTTTTTGAGTGAGCGTCAGTTAACGTGGTTGACCGGGCGTCTAGACTTAGTGTTCTTCCAATCGAAAGACGTCATTCTTGATATTGGCCAGTCATCGCCGGGTATTTATATCGTTTATAAAGGCGTTGTTGAAGAAACCGATGACGAAGGCCAAGTCTTTACGCAATATGGCCCTGATGATTTGTTTGATGTGCGTGCTACGTTTGAGTCCTCATGTAAACATCGTTACGTCGCGGTGGAAGAGACCCTTTGTTACTTATTAAAAGCCCCTGATTTTATCGAATTGATCAACCAGTCCGATGATTTCTCAATTTATTTTAAGACCGACCTAGGCACCCAGCAGCAATTGGTTGAGCAACGTGGCGGTGAGGTATCTGAGTTTATTCTTGCGCGTATCGATGCCAACACCATGCGTGAACCTTTGTATGTCTCTGGGAAAACTAGTTTGGCAAGAACCGCCGCGATAATGAAAGAAGAACAGCATGACGCGCTCTTGGTTAAAGAAGGTGAGCGCACTGGCATTGTCACTAAATCTGATCTTCTTGATGCGTTGCTGAACCGAATGCTGCAAAAAGAGGATTGGGTGGCTGACATTGCGTGTTTTGATTTGATTACAGTTGAGGAGGGCGATTATTTATTTAATGCCTTAATCGAGATGACTCAGCATCAGATAGAGCGGGTAGTGGTGACTCGTGACGCTGAGATTGTCGGCATGCTGGAACTGATGGACATGCTTAGTACCTTTTCAACGCATTCGCACATCGTTGCTATGCGGATTGCTCAAGCTAGGTCGCTAGACGATTTAGTGTTAGCCGCCAAGCGTTTGGAAACCTTGATCTCGAATTTATCAGCACAAGGCGTCAAGGTTATCTCAATCATGTCCTTGGTCACGACCCTAAATCGTCGCTTAGTGCAACGTGCCTTTGAACTCATTGTTCCACCGTCGTTGCAGTGTGATGTTTGTATTTTAGTGTTAGGCAGTGAAGGGCGCGGTGAGCAAATGCTCAAAACCGATCAAGATAACGCGGTCATTATCAAAAATGAGCAGGTCCGTGATGCCTTGATGCCTTCGTTGCAAAAAATGCATCAAGTATTGCTCGATTTTGGTTATCCCCCTTGTCCCGGTGGTGTCATGTTTATCAATGACAGTTGGGTGCATACTGCCGACGGCTGGCAGCGACGGATAAACGGTTGGCTCAATAGCGCCTCTCCCGATGCGATGATGAATATGGCGATATTGATGGATGCCGAGCCAGTGGCCGGAAATTCGAGTCTATTCAAAGATGTACGCAATACCTGGCATTCACCTAAGTTACGCTCAAGTATTACCGCCTCCTGGTTTGCTCGTCCTGCGGTGATGTTCGATATTCCTTTAACCTTGTTGGGTAATATCCGAGATGATCATGGCGTCATTGATATTAAAAAAGGAGGTATCTTCCCTCTAGTGCATGGTGTGCGAGCGCTATCGTTTGAACATGGTATCTACGAAACCAATACGTTTGAACGGCTCAGTCGCCTAGGTGAGTTAAATGTGATGACGGCAGAAACAGTCCAAGGTTTGAAAGATGCATTGGTATTGTTTATGCGAATTCGTTTACGACATCAATTAGAGCATGTTTCTGAAAATCCCGGACTGACTCAGCAGCTCAGTGTCAAAAGTCTACGCAGTGTCGATCGTTCGCTGTTACGGCATGGGCTGCACCGAGTGAAGAAGTTCAAGCAGTGGTTATCGAGTCATTACCATTTGGAGAGCTTATGAGCCGGCTGAGTAAGCGTCAGGTGTTACGGGAGCAGCTCAGGCACTGGTTTCGCAAGCGTCTGCCAAATTATCGCACGCCACCGCCTCGTTGGGCGCATTTAGAAGACATCTACCTCGGCGAAGAGGTCGTGGTACTTGATTGTGAAACCAGCCAGTTTGATAAAAAAAAGGGTGAATTGCTGAGCGTGGCTGCGGTGGTGGTGTCTGGTCAATCTATAGAGTTATCAAATGCGCTGGATCTGACGATTCAATCGGACGTAGAGACGCACCCCGATGCTGTGCGAGTGCACCATCTACGGCGAGAAGACCGTACTCAAGGGGTTTCGGCTGCTGAGGCAATCGAGCGTTTACTGGATTTTGTCGGCAATCGACCCATCTGCGGGTTCTATATAGAGTTTGATCGTGCGGTACTTAACCGTTACCTCCAAGCACTGCATGGGTTTGAATTACCGAATAGATTCATCGAGGTATCTGAGATGTATGCGCGTAAAAAACGTCGCAATATTCCCGAATTGAGCCTCGATTTAACGTTTGAAGGCCTTGCTAAAGACCTTGATGTTCCGGTCATTGGGCGTCATACCGCATTAGGTGATGTTATTTCGACATCACTAATGTTGATTAAATTGTCCCAATTTGAGCACTGATTTTTGCGGCTTTCCACTTTCTTGACTAGATTTAAAGAAATACTGAAGACGATTAACGATATGCTGCTCAGCGCGCGACACCAAAAAAGATACTTAATGTTCCAGCGCATATTGGCAGGTTGTGCTTCTCTATTGCTGACCGCGACAACCTACGCTGAAACCTTCACCTTCCGCGTGCTTGATGAAAACATGCTGCCGTTATCTATGGCTGTCATTTCCGCACCGGGCGCCTCAAAACCAGCAGTGCATCAAGATCGAATAATGGATCAAGTGAACGTCGCCTTTGAGCCTCATGTTCTGGTGATCAATCAAGGTGACTCTGTCAGTTTTCCAAATAGCGACAATATGCGCCACCATGTGTACTCATTTTCTAAACCGAAGCCATTTGAAATAAAACTCTATGCCGATCGCCCCGAAGCACCGGTTGATTTCAATACGCCGGGTATTGTTGTATTGGGCTGCAATATCCATGACACCATGATTGGATATATTTATGTCTCTTCCACGCCTCAGGTGACGATTACCGACAAAAATGGTGTGGCCCAAATTCAACTGGATGAACCTCCTAGCGTCCTTAATGTATGGCATGAACGTCACTCCTTGATTGAGTCGGCTCAAATGGAACTCACCGGAGACGCACTTAAGAGCGCTAAAAAAAGCGGTAACCATTACGACATTATCCTACCTACGGCCGTTGCGGCCAAGAAGCCGATGCAAGATCACAGTCAGCATGGCTTCGGAAACTCAATGAGAAGGTAGCTGAGTGATATTGATCTCAAAAATACTGGCTAGTCTTCGTAGCCAGATTCTCGCTTTCACTTCGGCACTGGTTATATTGTCCATTGGTGCTGTGCTTCTGGTCGTGCTTATAAGTTCAGGCGCTGCGATCCGCCAATCAGTGAATGCCGATATGACTGATGCCGTTCGTATTTTTACCAATGCTATGAAATCAAGCCAAGACCAACTGACCAATATAGCCAGTGTTTTAGTCTCTGACTTTGGCTTTAAGCAAGCTGTTGCTAGTCAGGATTCAAACACAGTGCGCAGCATGCTCGAAAATCACAGTAAGCGATTAAATGCTGATCTCCTTTTTATTATGGATCTCAATGGCACGGTGACAAATGTGTCAGGAGGGCAGGTCGTTCCGGGAACTCGATTTGGGTACTCAGGCATCGTCTCTAGCGTGGCTAGTGATAAATTACACGTTGGTTTCTTTGTGCTTAATGAGCAAATATACCAAATGGCGTTAGTGCCAGTGAAAACGCCAAGAATCTCAGCCATCGCTGGTATTGCCACCTATATAGACGCTGAAAAAATTCGTAATATGATTCCTGACTCTAGGGTACATATAACCTTCACTAGTGGTGATCTGGGGGAGAATGATGACCGAATAATGGTGTCAACACTCACTTCATTAACTGATGTCATTGCGGCAATTCGAGCGCCTGAAAATTTAGAGACGATTGTGCGTTACCCTTTTGAAAAGGCGCAAAAGTATTCAAGTCGAGAAATTCATTTTTCCAGAGAAGAAACTAGCAAAATCAAAGTGATATTGTCGGATGACCTCAGTGGCTTTCACGAAAAATATGAATCCATACGCAATAAAATTTCATTCATTGCTTTCGTCATCTTACTGATCACCATTGCGGGCAGTTTTAGTATCAGTCGCCGCTTAACTCGGCCACTTTCAATACTTACTGAAAAAGCACGTAACATTGCAAGGGGGCGTTATTCAGACATGACGCATGTGCCCATTACCAGTAGCGATGTTGATAGTTTAGTCACTGCTTTTGAACGCATGAAGCGAGACCTTATAGAGCGAGAAGAGCGAATTCTATATCAAGCGTCTCATGATACGCTCACAAGTCTATTGAATCGTGATGCCATGATTGATGCGGTTATTAATGAGGTTGACCTGAATAAACGTCTTATTCTTATGGGAATCAATCTTGTTGGGTTTAAAACGATTAATGACACTCTAGGTATGGAGATTGGCGATCAATGCTTAGTGACCGTTGCACAAAGACTGCAAAAATTAGCGTATCAGGGTATTAGCGCACGAAACTCTGCCGATGAATTTTCGGTATTACTGCATATTCCAGATGGCGTCACCACCAAAGACGAAAAATTACTTATCTGTCAGCGGTTATTAAAGGACTTGGCCGCACCAATGCAGCTAAGTGGTGTAAGCCTTAGTGTTGAATATCGAGCCGGTATTATCGTTTACCCTGATCAAGCAAATACGCCGCAAGAGTTTTTGCATAGAGGTAAAATTTCTTTAGAGCATGCAATCACAACATCGTCTCCGCTTTATTATTATCAAGAAGGGCAAGATCAAGTTCATTTAAGAAAAATTAGAATTCTGCAGCACCTGAAAGAAACGATTCAGAATGATGATGACCAGCTGCAGATGTATTACCAGCCTAAAAAGAACTTAAGAACAGGCGAAGTGGAAAAGGCAGAAGCGCTGATTCGATGGTTCCACCCGGATGAAGGTTTTATACCACCGGATACATTTATAGCGCTGGCTGAGCAGACCGGGCTCATTGGATTAGTAACGGCTTGGGTTGTTAGTCGTGTCCTTGATGATCAAGCGAAAATGAAAGATCAAGGAGTGCATTTGCAGTTATCTATCAACTTATCTGCGCAAGATCTTAGCAGCGATAGCTTACGTGTCTTGATAGACCAAAAACTTACCCAAAATAATTTAAGTGCGCGTGATATTTGTTTAGAAGTGACCGAGCGCGACATGATGACGGATGTCGATAAATCATTACAACTGCTTAACTATTATCGTGAACAGGGTTTTCAGCTGTCGATTGATGACTATGGTGTTGGCTACTCAGCTTTATCAAAGTTGGCCATGATGCCAGTGCATGAATTAAAAATTGATAAGTGTTTTATTTTAAAACTCGCGCATCAGCGAGATGATCAAATTATTGTCCGATCAACCATTAATATGGCCCATGAGTTAGGGTTGTCAGTCATTGCTGAGGGTGTTGAAGATAATGAATCGCAAACATTCTTAAGTGATCTAGGCTGTGACTATATACAAGGTTATTACCTCGCTAAACCTATGTCCTTTGACTCTTTAATCCTATGGGTAAATGAGTTCGAAAACGGGAAAGTTACGGAGAAATAAAATGCTAAGTCGAATGTTTTCGGTGGTTACTACTTCAACCTTTTTGACTTTTACATGCCTTGCCACAGTGCATGCAGATTCTCGTTTGCTGGCTACGTCAGGAGTTACTCAACTTGAGGGCAGTGCTGGTGGCGGACTCGTGCCGTGGGCGCTGATGAGTGGTTATGGCGATGAGGGGGAGTGGTCACTGGGTGCGTTTCATACATCAACGGATGTTGATAGCTTTCGTTTAAAAGTGAATGGCGCAAACGTGAGTTATGACAACCGAGTTGAATTTTCAGCAGCGTTGCAGAGCTTTGAGATAAAAGGAGCAGCAGGTGATATTCGCCAAGAGGTATACGGCGCTAAAGTTCGTTTGATGGGAGATGCGATTTATACCCCAGTCCCGCAAATATCAGCAGGGCTTCAATATAAGCGCTTATTGGACTCAACCATTGCTGATGCCGTTGGGGCAGAAGAAAGTGACCAGGGTGTTGATGTCTATCTTTCCGCGACTAAGGTTCATCTTGGTCTTGTCGGCGGTTATCACTTGCTTTGGAACGCGACGCTAAGAGCAACTAAGGCGAATCAGCTCGGTTTACTCGGCTACGGTGGAGACGATGACTCCAGCTATCAATTAATGCCTGAGGTTTCGGCACTCGTTTTGTTAAATGATGGCTTTGCCATCGGCGCTGAGTACCGCAAAAAACCGGACAACTTATCGGCGTTTGACGAAGACAGCTTCAGTGATGTGTTTGTCGCTTGGTTTCCCAATAAAAATGTCAACCTTACTGTCGCCTACGCGGACCTTGGCAGCATTGCAGGCTCTGAAGATCAGAATGGTTTGTATGTTTCGTTAGGCACCTATTTTAAATAAGTACTTACTGTAAATAGGTGCTTACTTTAAATAAGTCCTATCGAACGATTTAGCCATAACGGCACGAATATTGATATTCGTAGAAATTTACATTTTTGTGCCTTTAAATTCGCAGTTTAATACCATAATTTTGAAGGAAATGGATATGAACCCAATAAAATACCTCGTTGTATTTCTCGCCTTGATTGGACTGTCGCTATCGCCTCAAGCAAACGATGATGACCTTTACCAGGATCTAGGTGGCAAGGCGGGTATTGAGGCTATTGTTGATGGCTTTGTGACCGAGATTTCTTTTGATCAAGAAATTTATCCGTTTTTCAAAGATTCCGACATCGGGCGATTAAGAGAAAAATTGGTAGAGCAGTTTTGCATGCTGAGTCATGGGCCTTGTGAATACAGCGGAGACTCAATGAAAGACGTTCACGCCGGTATGCACATTACCAGTGGTCAGTTTAATCGTACGGTCGAGCTGCTTCAGGCTTCGATGGATAAAAATGACATTCCCTTTGCCGTGCAAAACCGGCTGATTAAACTTCTTGCTCCTATGCGGCCTGATATTTATCACCGTTAGGGCACCTCATCAACTTTGATGAGGCTATACTTACTAGTAATAGAAACCGTCCATGGGGCAGTTCAATGACGTTGAGATTAGAACACTGTGTTTAAAGTTGACAAAATTACTCGGTTATATTGATTGAGCCAAACTTCCGTTGCATAGTAGTAGGTAAATCTCATGCACTGGCAGCAGTGCAAAATTTCAACGTACAGTGAGGATACACCATGGCTACAGTGACACTTCAAGGCAACCCGTTTAACACGATTGGTGAGCTACCGCACCCAGGTACAAAAGCGCCAGCGTTCACTTTAACAACTTCTGATTTGAGTGACTTGACGTTGGAGAGCTTGGCAGGAAAACGCATCGTTCTGAACATCTTCCCCTCAATTGATACACCAACATGCGCAACCTCAGTACGCACTTTTAACCAAAAAGCGGCGTCTCTGGATAACGTAGAAGTGGTGTGTGTCTCCGCTGATCTGCCGTTTGCATTAAATCGTTTTTGTGGTGCCGAAGGTATCGAAAACGTACAGGTCGGCTCAACTTTCCGTTCATCTTTTGGTACTGAATACGGAGTCGACTTTGTACAAGGGCCATTGACTAAATTGCTTTCACGATCAGTCGTGGTAATTGACACCGATGGAACCGTGCTTCATAGCGAGCAAGTAGCAGAAACCGCCGATGAACCAAACTACGAAGCCGCGTTAAACGTTCTTTGACTTCTTCGTCGTACGCAAAGAGCAGCTTCGGCTGCTTTTTGTGTTCTTACCTGCTACTGATTGATTGTCCCTATTGCGATCACGGCGTTTTATTATTCATTCCTAGGTCAGCTTCACCATGTTGAAAAAGCTTGTTTGGATTCCTATTGTGTCCGTCGTTAGCGCCTGTTCCCCGTTAGGCATCGTCAATGGTATTTCTCGAGTACATGATGTTGAAGAGCGTCGTGATATTGCATACGGAACTTTAGAACGCCAACAGCTGGATCTCTACCTTCCACCATTAGATGAACGACGAAAAACGGAAGCGGGTGATACACCGACCATCCTCTTTTTTTACGGGGGGAGCTGGAACAGTGGTTCGCGAGCAGATTACCGCTTTGTCGGTCGACGCTTGGCCAGTGAGGGGTATGTGGTTGGTGTGGCCGATTATCGTTTATACCCTGAGGTTCGTTACCCTGAATTTTTACAGGACAGTGCCGGAGCTGTTCGAAAGTTCTCAGAACTCGTTCGTTCTGATGAGCTAGCTCAATGGCAGCCAGAAGAAAAACTTACCCTGATGGGGCACAGTGCCGGGGCGTACAACGTTGCTATGTTAGCTCTAGATGCTCGTTGGCTGAAGAGTGAAGGGTTAGAGCGTTTGGATGTGCTTAAAAATTGGGTCGGGTTAGCGGGCCCCTATGATCTTTATCCTATCGCGCTCGAAGATGTTAAACCTGTGTTCTTTTTTCCTGATTACCCTGAAAACTCGAATCCAATTGAATTTATTGAGCAGTCTGATATTCCTGTTCTACTGCTCGCTCCCGAGGATGACGACTTAATTGATACGCATCGACATACCATTACCTTTGCAAAAAAGTTGCGTGATGCGGGAAAATCAGTAGAGCAGATAGATATAAAAGGCACCAGCCACACCACCTTGATAGGCACCATGTCGCCATTATTGTTTTTTAAAGGCAGCAGCGTCGATGTGATTAATGAGTTTTTGGATCAAAATTAAGCTGAGCATTTGAGCTGTTTTTAGATTGAATTACTCAATCTCGTCGAAGCGATTACTACTTAATATAAGCTTCGTTCAGCGCTTTATGTTTAGTAGTCGATGAAGATTAAGAGATGAATTTATGGTATTCCTTCGATCATCTTCTTGCTCTTCACCGCTTTCTCAAAATGATCTAATTTATGCGTCATAATCCACCACTCAGCAACCTCCATTAAGGCCTCGGGATCATCATTTTTATTGGCAAAAAACGCATAAAATGACAACCCAACGTTAGATCCTTTTTTCTCTATTTTAGCGTTACAGACCTCTATGGCTTTTAGTTTTAGGCTATCCCTCATATCTCTCTCTTCTGCTTGATATATTCTTAGGCGTTAAAATTTTCGCTGATATTAACCTGTTCTGCGTATTCTTTAGTCATAAAAAAACCCGCCGAAGCGGGTTTCTATGATTCACGCCCTAAATAGCAGGGCGCTTATTCATGAGTAGAAAGATCAATGATCTTGCGCATCAGCGGCACCTTTCGGTACGCGGATGCTTTCTACCATTTCACGAATGTCTTCTGGTACCGGCTTAGTCATGCTAGATACAGCAAAGGCAACTGCAAAGTTAAGCATGGCACCTAAGGCACCAAAGGCTTCTGGTGCAATACCTAGGAACCACTGGTCAGGTGTGTTTGCTAGCATGTTGGTGCCAGACACAAAGAACCAGCCTTTGTAGGTGAAGATGTACACCAAGGTACTTGTCAGGCCCACCAACATACCGGCTACAGCCCCTGTGTTATTAATGCGGGTACTGAAAATACCCATCATCAACGCCGGGAAGATGGAGGACGCCGCCAAGCCGAAGGCGAGGGCAACAACTTGAGCGGCAAATCCTGGTGGATTTAAGCCTAAGTAACCTGCCACCACAATGGCACCGGCCATGGCGATTCGGGCTGACATGAGTTCGTTTTTCTCACTGATATTCGGCATAAAGGTTCGTTTCAACAAATCGTGTGAGATCGCCGTCGACATAGCGAGTAACAAACCAGCAGCGGTGGAGAGCGCGGCGGCTAAGCCACCGGCGGCCACTAATGCAATCACCCAGTTTGGAAGATTAGCGATTTCAGGGTTAGCCAGTACCATGATGTCACGGTCGACTTTCACCATCTCGTTGCCTTTCCAACCGAAGGATTCAGCTTTAGGTGCAAAATCAGGGTTGGTGTCATCGTAGTACTGAATACGACCATCACCGTTTTTATCTTCAAACTGCAATAAGCCAGTGCCTTCCCAGTTTTTGAACCACTCCGGGCGTTCTGCGTAGGCAAGGTTGCCGTCAGGTGCGCCGACTTCACCATGCTGGATAGTATTGGTTAAGTTCAAGCGAGCCATTGAACCAACAGCAGGTGCTGTGGTGTATAGAATCGCGATGAAGAACAAAGCCCAACCGGCAGATGAACGAGCGTCTGCTACGTTTGGTACCGTAAAGAAGCGGATAATCACGTGTGGCAGACCAGCAGTACCCATCATCAAGGATAATGTGTACATGATCATATTAAAGGTGCCGCCTTTTTGCGCCGTGTATTCGGCAAACCCTAAGTCCACCAAGGTTTGATCAAGTTTAACTAGGAGTGGCGTACCGTCAGCGGTATCACTTAATAGCCCAAGTTGCGGAATCGGGTTGTCGGTGAGGTTCAAGGAGATAAATACAGCAGGCACGGTATAGGCAAAAATCAGTACGCAGTACTGAGCGATCTGAGTGTAAGTTACCCCTTTCATACCACCGAGAACGGCGTAGAAGAATACAATGGCCATACCGGCGTACAAGCCCGTCGCATATTCAACATCAAGGAAGCGAGAGAAAGCCACCCCGATGCCTTTCATTTGGCCAATCACGTACGTCAAAGATGCCACGATCAAACAGATAACCGCCACAATACGTGCCGTACGTGAGTAGTATCGATCACCAATAAAGTCAGGCACGGTAAATTTACCGAATTTACGTAGGTACGGTGCCAAGCAGAGTGCCAGTAGCACGTAACCGCCTGTCCAGCCCATCAAGAAGATGGAAGCGTCATAGCCTTTAAAGGCAATCAGACCGGCCATGCCGATGAAGGATGCCGCTGACATCCAATCGGCTGCGGTTGCCATACCGTTCGCAACAGGGTGAACCCCACGACCCGCTGCGTAGTACTCGCCTGTGGTTCCGGCACGCGCCCAGATGGCGATACCAATGTAGAGTGAGAAGGTTAGCCCTACCACGATGTAGGTTAATGTTTGTAGATCCATAATGCGCTCCTCAGTTATTCGTCGTCATCAACGCCGAACTCTTTATCGAGTTCACGCATTTTTCGGGCGTAAATAATCACGATCAGCAGGAATACATAAATAGATCCCTGTTGCGCGAACCAGAAGCCAAGACCCACACCACCCACTGGAATTGCATCCAGCATAGGGCGAAGCAGAATACCAAAGCCGTAAGACACCACAGCCCAAACGGCCAGTAGTGTGAACATTAAGTTCAGATTTCTGCGCCAGTACGCTTTTTTATCTTCATCAGACCGGAAAGCCATAACCCACTCCTCGTTTTTATTAGTACTTTTTATCGGTACTTTTTATATGTACTCCACCAAGCTAGCTGGCCCAGAGGCTGTCGAATAGCTAGACATTGGTAGTAATGCACTGTATTCGCAGGGCTGAGAAACCGGATTTTGCGCTATAAAATTGGAGTTTTTGTGCGTGAGTTGGCTTGAAAATCGCCACAATGCTAGAGTCACCACAGACAATGATGAGGGAGGATTTATGGGAGAGATTGCAGCGGTGACGCTGGCTACGCTGTTTGCGACGGTAAGTCCGATCGATATATCGGCTATCTTTGCCGCGCTCACCGCCAAACAAAGCGCACCAGAGCGAAAGCGCACTGCGATACGTGCTGTGGTGATTGCGACCATAGTCTTACTTGTTTTTGCCATTTTGGGTGAGATTTTACTGACTGCTCTAGGAATCACGATGGCATCACTGCGCACCGCAGGTGGCATTATCTTGTTGTTAATTGGTATTGAGATGGTATTTGCACGTAGCTCGGGTGCCAGTACAACAACAACCGATGAGGATGAAGAAGCTAAAGATCGAGCCGATGTATCTGTCTTTCCAATGGCTCTGCCTTTAATTGCTGGGCCGGGGAGCATGGGTGCCGTGATGTTGATGATGGCACATGCTCAAGGTTTGCCTGAGCAGCTCACTGTCATCGTTTGCGTATTATTGATTATGGCACTGACTCTAATTTGCTTGTTCGCCGCGACCCCAATTACGCGCTTGTTAGGCGTCACTGGGATGCAAGTTATTATGCGGGTCATGGGCGTTTTGCTGTGTGCCTTAGCCGTGCAGTTTATTTTCGACGGTCTTGCTGACAGCGGGTTGTTGTCGGCGACGATCAGTCAGTAGCAGCAAAGGCGGTAGCAGTAAAAAATCAATAATGAGTGCGGTGGCAATGGTGAGCGCCAGCAGAAGCCCCATGGCTCGGCTTGGATTAAAGTGTGAAAACTCCATGACCATAAAGCCACCAACCAAAATAGATGAGGTGATGAGCAAAGCAACGCCTACGGTATGGAAAGCGTAGCGAATTGCATCCTCTACATTTTTATTGAGTGCCGTTCGTGCGTGATTGTATTTACTTAAAAAATGCACCGTATCATCGACCACAATACCTAAGGATAAACACGCGACGACCGAGGTCGCGGTATCAATATGGCCGCTTAAAACGCCCCACAACCCATACGCCATCAGTGCAGGAAAGACGTTGGGCACCATACTGATTAAGCCTAATTTAAATGACCGCAACGCCCCAACCATTAATAGTGATATGACGACTAAGGCTAATCCGGTGCCTTCTAACATAGCACTGACATTACGGTGTGTCAGATTCGCGAAGACCACATCCAAGCCGGTGGTTTCAGTGATATTCAGTAACGGTGTATTCGCCTTTGCCCATGCTGCGGCTTGAGTTTCTAGTGCTCGAATACTGGCAGAATCTGTTCGGCGTAAGCTGGCCTGCAAACGAGTAGCGCTGCGGTCGCTCGTCATGGTGGTTTCTAGACCCAACCCCGTGGGTAATGACAGTTCGTACAATAATAAATATTGAGCAGCGGCCTCGGCGCTTTCTGGAATTTGATACCAAGCCGGATCATCTTCACGCAAATTTTGGTTGAGTCTCTTTAACGTATCTGCGAGAGACGTAACATGGACGACGCCTTCTTGAGCTCGCAACCAAGAGGAAAACTCATCCAGCTGAGTGAGAAACTCAACTTGGTTAATGCCATCACTTTGTTCTGAATCGGCGACAAAAAACAGTACATGCAGCCCTTGTAACGATTCATCAATATGATCAATCGTTTTACGTACCTCGAATGATTCATCAAAAAATTCATGCCAGCGCTCAGTAATTATATTTTTATTTGCCAGTGTCGCGCAGCCAGCGACAATGCTTAGCATGACAACAAATAATAATTTATGGTGATGAATGACCTTATCCGCTAACTGATCAACCCATAAATGCTGGCCTTTGTCTCTATGTTGGGCCGGTGCGGGAAGTAAGGCTAAAATCGCGGGTAAAAATGTGATGGTCAGCGCCCAGGCAACCATCACACCAATAGCAATCATATTGCCCATGTCACGATAGGGAGGAGAGTCGCTGGTATTTAACGCTAATACGCCAACCATGGTCGTAATGCTGGTAATAAATACGGGAGAAAAATTGATTTTTAAACTGCTTAATAACGCTTGGTTGCGCTCTTCGCCTTGCCGTAGGAAAAAGTAATATGACACTAAAATATGCACGGTGTCTGCAACCGCTATGGTCATAATGGCAGTAGGCACAAAGCCGGTTGGTGGGGTGAGGGTATAGCCCATCCAGCCGTACAGTCCCATGGTAATCAATACCGACATACCAATCAGAGCACTGACTAATATCACACCGGATACGGTGCGCAACATGAACAACATGATAACCAGCATTACAGCGTACGAAATTAATAATAATGAACGAATATCTTGGCCAATAGCTTCGCCCATTGTGACGTTGGAGGTCGCTGAACCGCCGAGCTCAATCATAAATTCTGGAAAATCAGCACGTAGTGGCTGCAACATAGTGCGGGCAGCTTCCACGGCTTCCAGTGATGCTGCGGAGGTACTGCCTTCAGGTAGGTGCAACGTCAGGCTAATACCGGTGACATTCGCGTCGGGAGACAATAATTTTAATTGAATGTCAGCGTGAGTTAACGCGCGATGCTTTAATGCTGACATATCTGCTGTTAATTCATCGCTACGATATAGATCATCAATAATTAATTCATCACCCTCAACCTCGGTGTATTGAAAATTTTGTAATGAATCGACACGTTGCACATACGGCAGTTGCCAGCTTTTTTCTGTCAACGTTTCAACTAAGGTTAAGCCTTTTTGTGTGAATAGATGTTGGCTATTTCCTGAAACTAAAAAGAAGAGGTTATCTTGCCGAGAAAATCGTTTTTCCATCGCTTCAAAGGCTTGTAACTGAGGATTCTCCGAGCTGAAATAGGTACGAAAATCACTGGTGAAAGAGAGTTTATGAACACCAGCACCGAGGGTTATTACAACCATGACGACGAGCAATAACACCCTGTAAGGGCGGCGCAGAATAAGGTTGAAGTAACGGTTCAACATGAAAACATCCTCTAATGAAGCTTTTATGCTAGTCCGTGCGGGTAATAGAACAAGGTTCGCTAAGGACAGTGATCAAGTGTCCGTTTATACTGTTGGCAAATTGTTAAGGGTATCGTCATGTCGTCGCAGCAACCGCCAAAAATGCAATGGGATCGTTTATTGTCACCAGTACGTTTCGGTGAGCCACAAGGCAGCTTGGCGCTAGAAAGCGGGCGTACGGCTTTTCATAAAGATTATGACCGCATTATTTTCTCCTCAGCGTTTCGACGTCTGGATAGAAAAACTCAAGTACATCCCTTGTCTGAAAATGATCACGTGCATACTCGCCTTACTCACAGTTTAGAAGTGGGTTGTGTTGGGCGCTCGTTAGGCATTCGAGTCGGGCAGATGTTGGGTAAAGCCTTGCCTGAGCACGTCGATGCCAGTGATATCGGGGCGATGGTGCAAGCCGCGTGTTTAGCGCACGATATTGGAAACCCACCGTACGGCCATACCGGCGAAGATGCCATACGTCACTTTTTTGTGAACCCTGATAACGCCAATTTTCTTGAAGGCATGAACCAAGATGAGATTGCAGACTTGCAAACCTTTGAAGGCAATGCACAAGGTTTTCGTATAGTTACTCAGGTGGAATATCACCGCTTTGAAGGTGGCATGCGGTTAACATACGGTACCTTAGGAGCCTTTCTTAAATACCCATGGACGGTCGATTATGTGCAGCGTAAAGAGCGCTCTAAGTTCGGTTGTTTTGCGACAGAGCTGCCGATTTTAAAAGAAGTGGCAAACACACTTGGCTTGTTACCCACCGGGAAAGACGCTTGGTGTCGTCACCCTTTGGTGTACTTACTCGAAGCTGCCGATGACATTTGTTATGGCTTGATTGATTTAGAAGATGGTATTGAACTTGGCTTGTTGCGTTACAGCGAAGTGGAGCAATTACTTCAGCCGTTATTTGCTGAGCGTTGGGAACAAGTGATCGTAGACCTCGAAAAAGCAGACAATGATCGTCGTCGCTTGCAGATGCTGCGAGGGCAGGCAATGGAAGCGATGGTCAGCTCCGTCGCCTCAGCGTTTATTCGCGAGCAGGACGCATTGTTAGCAGGGCGTTTAAAAGGCAGCATTATTGATTATTGCCGCCCTGAGGTGAAAGCGCTGGTGGCGGGTGCGAAACGTATGGCGCGTGAACGTATTTTTAACGACAGTCGTAAATTGGCAATTGAAGTGGGGTCGTACGCCACGTTATCGGTTTTACTGGAAAACTTTTTATCGGCCATTCGCGAGTGTGTGACCACAGGTAAAGCGACCTATCGTAATAAACGCATTCTCGATTTAATGGGGCGTTCAGCGCCGCAGCCTGATTGGACATTGTATGAATCTTACATGCGGGCGCTCGATTTTATATCCGGCATGACAGATAACTACGCTGCCGATATGGCACGCCAGTTTAGTGGTTATCAGCCGGATTAGGGCACCTCTGATTAATGCAGTTACGGCTGCGGCTTTCAGGAAAGTAACAGTTCAAGGCGCTACTTAGATGGCATGGCGGGTCACGTCGATAAGTAGCAACACAGAAATGGTATTTTCCTGAAAGCCCCGAAGGGCGTGGCCTATAGACACTTTATATCTTTGTTGTTGATCTTATTAAGGACCCGCCATTAACCTCAATCAACGCCTCGATCTAAAGCGTTATAGGTCTCACGCGCAGCACGACTGCATTAATCAGAGGTGCCTTAGATTTCACTGCCTGTTATTTTGACTCGTTGAGCCACGCCAGCGGGTCGGTTTCTTTACTCTCATCGTAAGACGTTTGGTTGACGAGTTCGTTGGCGGCATCCACTAAGATTGACTCAGATAGCGGATGTGTTTTTTTGCGAACATGCTTCTTTGTTTGCCACTGTTCATTAGCTTTATCGAGATGCTTAATCAACATTTTACTTAAACGAGGAACCAAGGCTTCTGGAAAGTCGTGACCCATACCGAGCACCACCTTGAGCTTGGCTTTCGGAATTAATGAAGCCGTTTCTATGCCCATATTCACGGGAATTAACGGATCATCTGCACCATGAATAATTAACGTGCGGGCTTTGATTTTTTGCAGAAATCGTCGGCGATCACCGGCGTGTGTAATCGCGACCAATTGACGTTTAAAACCAAGAGGGCTGGTGGTGCGCTCCCAACTGGTTTCGGCAAGGCGTTGCAATTCGTCGTCCGACATCGGAAAGCCGGGGCTGCCAATAATACGATTCATGCGTGTGATGTATTGGATGTGATCATCACGGTTGCTGGCCGCCGGGCGTCGTGCCAGTTGCAATAATACTTGGAGTTGATTTACCGGCACTCGTGGTGCGGTGGCCGAGGACATGATCGACGTTAAACTGCGCACTCGTTTACGCTTTTTTGCCGCGAGAATCTGGGCAATCATTCCCCCCATGGAGGCACCAACTAAATGAGCGCTATCGAGGCCCAACTCATCCATCAATGCAATCACATCACGAGACATATCTTTTAACGTATAAGGCACTCGTGGTTTGCGTTTGAAGCGCCGCCCCAGCCAGACACGAATCAAACTTGGGTTGCCATGTTCGTTGAAATTGGATGAGTGCCCGACATCGCGATTATCAAAACGAATCACACGATAGCCAGCATTGACCAAGCGATAACACAGCGTTGTTGGCCACACGTGCATTTGTGCGCCTAATCCCATAATCAAAATGACCGGTGGTGCGCTTTCATCGCCCATGGATTCGTAAGCGAGTTCAACACCGTGCTGTGTTCGTATGTGGGTCATCTACAGTTTTCCAGCCTATATGTGACGGTAGCAATATAAATACAGAAGCCTAAACGCTAACCTTAACCACAAACCTTAAAAAGAAACCTGAGTAGCTATCAGGGCATGTGGCAGTTAGAATGCTTCAACCTTAGCGTGACTCAGGAATGTGACAGTTTTATGGAACTCGATTTACCCCTTATTCTAATGATAGCCACAGCAGTAACCGGTGTTATTGCTTTGGTCGATAAACTTTGGTTGCGAAAGCAGCGATTAGACAAAGCCGATGCGCTACAAGACGCTGGTGCCGATGACGAAGCTGTCGAAAAAGCGGCGAAAGAGCCATACTTAATAGAGCAGTCCTATTCCTTCTTTCCTGTATTAGCCCTGGTGTTTGTACTGCGCTCCTTTGTCGCTGAGCCGTTTCAGATTCCTTCAGGCTCTATGGAGCCAGGACTGATTACCGGTGACTTTATTCTCGTCAGTAAATTCTCTTACGGTTTACGTGTGCCGGGCGTTGGGTCGACGATTATTCCCGTCAGCAACCCTGCTCGTGGTGATGTGATGGTGTTTTTCCCTCCTGAAGATTCTCGCTACTTCATTAAGCGAGTAATCGGTTTACCGGGCGACCATATTGAATACCGTAATCGCCGTTTAACCGTGAATGGAACGGAAATTCCTACCGAAGAACTCGGTGGTGAACCCGCGTACAACCCAACCATGTTTTTAGGCAAAGAAACGCTCGATAACGCCGAACCTACGGTTAAGTGGATTCCCGCACGTAGCCGCGCTACTGGTGAAGCTGTATTGTGGGGCGGCCCTGAAGGCGAGTGGGATGTTCCTGATGGCCACTACTTCATGATGGGCGATAATCGTGGCAATAGTGGTGACAGCCGTATGTGGGGCTTTGTGCCTGAGAAAAACATCGTCGGTAAAGCCGTAGCGGTATGGATGCACTGGGAAACTTGGTCTAGCCTTCCTTCATTCTCTCGTACCAAAATTATTGAGTAACCGACGTTTGTAAGTAATAGACGCTAGGGCCACATAGTCTATGAGTAAAAATTCAAACAGCAAAAAGCCTTGTAAATTCTGCCAGCGTAGTCGCTGGCTGATGATCCTCACTATGTTAGTGATGTTGGCCTGTGTTGCGGCTCTTAACATGAGTGGTGGTTAAGAACCCGAGTGGCGGTTCTTAACCCGAGATGCTGAGTCTTTTTTCTCCGATTTCATATCTTTGGCGGAATTTGTAAAATATTTCTCCGTAAAGGGTAGCTATTTGCTGCCCAGTAAATACAATGCCGACCACATTCAATACGACGACGTGGTGTTATGAACCTGACGAGACATCTGAAAGGTAAAACACTTAATCTGGTAGACCGCTTGATACCAGTAAAGCCTTTTGAAAGATCACGAGAAGAGCAAGTTGTTCTTGATCGTGAATCGCGTCGAATGCATCTCTATTTTAGCCCTAGTTGCCCAGCCTCTATCAGTGTCAAACGCTTCTGTGAGCGGGTGGGGCTGCATGTTGTAGAGAAAGACGTTGAGCGTGTTGATGCTTTCCGCAACGAGCTAGTGAATGGGGGAGGCGAAAGTCGAGTACCGTGTTTATGCGTTCATAAGAAAAGCGGTAATGTCTGGCTGTATAGCCCCGAAAGCATCACGGAGTATCTACGTGATCGCTTACGTAAAATGAATCCTTGCCATCAGCGCGTCTCTTCGCGTTAACCACGCTAATGGATGTAGGTTCATGGCCTCAAAAATGAACACCTACCGTTACGAATCGGTGAGTTTCTCGTTGCTAATGTAGTGGAATTGTAGGGAGTTGTTACCAGCTACCGACAAGCCTCAATATATCGTCTAAATTTAGTCCGAAGCCCTTTTCTGGTGGCATACATGCTTCGGATACTCTTTGTTGTTATTTTCCTTTTCCCGATGTGGACTAAGGCGCAAACCCAGCCTGCATTAACGTCAGCCACACTGAAGTTATTAGATGGTAGCCAGCATGAAGTATTGCTTCTCGGCTCTCGTTCTTCGCCGTATCTCAAGTTATCTGATGGTCGTTATTTGGCGGAAATTGATGGTGTTTATTACCTCGCTACTTTAGAAAATGGCCGTAACCCCATCGCCTCAAACGATGTGTTTGGCTATGCCGAAAATTATGAGCCGCCAACCACTGTTACTGGCGGAACAGCCAGTAGCAAGGCGGCTAAAACGACCTCCCTCATTGCCCCTACGGGGAGTGTTTCGGCACAAGCAACTGCCCCAACGCGCTCCCCTTATCGTTATCAGGGTGGATCGTTTGAACAACCACTCGTAATTGTTCGTGTTGCCTTCAGTGACCAAGGGTTCGAATACAGTGATGCGGAAGTGTCTTCGCGCGTATTTGGCACCAGTAATAGTGTCAAAGACTATTTTCTTGAAAACTCATATCAAGCGTATCGGATCGTGCCCGTACAAGATTCCTCCGGTACGGCGGGTGATGGTGTCATACGAGTCACCTTGAGCACGCCGCACCCTGATTTTGGCAGCAGTTATGGCCAGACCAGCCGAGCGCTGGTAGCAAGCGCGTTTGAAGCACTGGGTAATCACGTTAATTTATCCGCCTATGACCGCAACGGTGACTCGTGGTTGGATCCCTCAGAGCTGGGGGTCGTTGTGCTTGCGGCGGGTTTTGAACAAGCCTACGCAAGCTCTGCGACATCACACCCTAGGGTATGGGCCCATAAGTCATCTGTGTCAGCAACGAGCGTGGGAGGCATGTGGCTCTCTGAATACGCCATGTTTGGTGAAGAACACGAGCAACACTTGGCGACCGTAGGCTTAATGGCTCATGAACTTGGGCATTTGTTATTAGATCTTCCTGATTTGTACGACAGTATCGGCGTTGGAGCGGGGGTGGGCCGCTGGGGATTAATGAGTTATGGCACCTGGAATACGGGTGGGGGGGATGCCGGTGATCGTCCTGCGCATTTGATTGCATGGGCGAAGGAATTTCTTGGATTCACAAAAGCGCTGCCTGAGAGCAGTGGTAGTTTTTCAATACATAGCTTTGCGTCAGCGGGGGAAATGGTGCGTATCGATTTGGATACATATCGTCACGGTCGCCGTTTGTTGATAGAGAATCGTCAAAAAGACGGTTTTGATGATGGTATCCCCAGTGCGGGGATACTCATCACTGAAATTGATGATTGGCATGGTTTCGGGCCACTCTCATCATTAACAGAAGCACATTCAAACTTGCTGGTTTTGGCGACGACGGAACATTCTGGTAGCGGTATTAGCTCGGAGTCCGGAGGTACCATAGTAACCTCTGCAGATTCAATCAACTTGGCGGATGGACTGGCGGCGATGCAGTCCGTCTCTGTGGGCGGTCAAGCCAGCTTTGCGCTGACAACGACGGTGACCCCATTAGGCTATGCGATCGGCTATGACGACTTGCCTGCAACGGCCAGTTGGGGGACCTACGGCGAATCGGCGTATGCAGTAGTCACCGTGCCACTGACTTCCGATATTTCAACGTTAGATGGCGTTGATTTTTATGCGCACGGGCCGGGAAGTGTCGAGGTGGGGATTTACACAGGATTAACGCGCTTTTCTGCAGAAGGACGAGTTGTACGCAAAGGATTCTCGGTGGATAAAGGCTGGAATCGTTTGATGTTTGATTCACCAGCCAGTGTGGGTACGGATACCGTGTATGTGGAGTTTTTTAGTGAACCCAACGGTTCTCATGCGCCGTTTTTGGTAGACACTCAAGGTCAGGTCAGCGGCAAAACTCAAATGAAGCAGAAGCAGGAATTTGCGTACTTCACGGCCGACTTTGATCTTAACGCTAAACTTTTGATTACCAGTACGGATAAAGTCATTGAAAGAGCTCCAGCAGAAGAAGCGACTAGCTCATCTTCAAGCAGTGGTGGCGCCCTTGTCTGGTTATTGTCTATTACCCTCGTATTGTGGCGTAGAAAAAGAATATACTGAGCACTTTTGGGAGGGTGTGCTGTGCGCGCTTATGCCACATGGATCGGCATTGCTGTTCTTTGCTTAATTGTATATTTAGCGGGTGATGGTATTGCGGCTATTTTCCAGTTTGATCGTGATGCGATTACTCGTGGAGAATACTGGCGTTTGTTAACGTCTCACGTGACCCATCTGTCGTTTGCTCATCTGACGTTAAATCTACTTGCTCTGGCGCTATGTACTTACGTTGCTAACCCTAAACATGCGGTAGCGTATATTCTCGCCATGTGGCTATGGTTAATGGTGTTTACTGGCGTTGGTTTGTATTGTTATGCGCTAGATCTTAACTACTATGTTGGCCTATCGGGTGCCCTTCATGGCGCACTATTGATCGCTATTGTCCCTTCTCCTTATTATTCACGCTTTATTCGAGTCTTGGTCGTCATCGTTATTCTCGGTAAGGTAATGTGGGAGCAAACCTCGTTTTACAATGATATGGGCAATGCCGAACTGATTGGTGGGCGAACAGAAGCTCGTTCACATATGTTAGGGGCCATTGCTGGTCTTATTTGGGTACTCGGTTACGGATGTTGGAAGGTATATGAGCAACGAAAACAACCCTTGGAAGACGAATAAGATTGAGACGGTTTACAGCAACCCTTGGATTGAAGTCGCACATCACGATGTGACCAATCCGGCTGGAAACGCTGGCGTGTATGGCACAGTGTCGTTTTTAAATCGTGCTGTGGGCATCGTGCCATTGGCAGAGAATGGGGATACTTGGCTGGTTGGACAATACCGATTTCCACTGGATGAATACCATTGGGAGATTCCAATGGGTGGTGCGCCTAAAGGTGAACTACCGCAAGAGTGTGCGTTGCGTGAACTTAAAGAAGAAACGGGCTTAAGTGCGACAAAGATAACAAACTTGGGTCGTTTTCACTTAAGTAACTGCATTACCGACGAAGAAGGGTATTTGTTTGTTGCTCAAGGTTTAACGGAAGGTGCCACTGACATGGAAGAAACGGAGGTGCTGACCATTAAGCGTTTACCGTTTGAGGAAGTATTTCAGATGACTCAGGATGGTCGTATTACGGATGTACTCTCAGTATTAGCTGTTACTAAAATACGCTTGGCTGGTATCGCTTAAACCTTCATGACGTCTCATATTGAACCAACCAGTAAAAAGCAATTACTCTGGGTTCATCATTTAACCTGACGAAACTTGTTACAAGATTCGCCAGGTTAATGAACAACTTTATTCATTACCTAGTGAACAGCCGCTGCGACCTGATGTCGATGCTTCTGGCGATATTGCGCAGGGGATAGATTCACTTCTTTAATAAAGATGCGATCTAGCGTGCGACGTCCAGACAAACCAATATTCAGAGCAATTTGTTCTATTGCATCATCGGTGCTGGTCAGCATTTGTTTCGCCATTTCTAAACGAACCTGAGTGACTATCTGCTTCAGCGAAGTATCTTCGCGATGCAAATGACGATTCAGGGTGCGTGCGCTGATGTGAAAATACCCAGCAACTTCTTGCTGATTTGCATTTAAACGCACTTTTTCTTGCATCAGGGCTTTACGGATACGTTCGGCTAGTGAACCAGAACGAGCAAGTTTACGATATTGCTCTTCAACTTCACGCTTCATCATATTGAGGATGTGAGGGTTGGTGTTATGTAGCCCCTCATCCAGCGCGTTAGAGTTGAGTAAAATCGCGCATTCGCCTGAATTATAATTCAGAGTCGCATTCCATAACTGCCCTTGAGCCTGCTGATACTGAGTGGCAGGGTAGGGTAAGTTGATGCCTAAGATTCGTAACTTCGCACCACATAACTGGCGCATCCAATTCAGTAATACACTCAACATCATCTCTGATCGATGGCGTTGATCTGACATGTAGGCACTGTCGGCGACAGGAAGCTTGACCTTAATGGTACCTTCTCGTGTACGGGTAACATTAATTTCTAGAAGATCGCTCAACAAGGGCGCAAATTTTTCCATGTAGTAAAGTGCTTCACGAAGCGTATTACTGCATAAAAATAAATGCTGCAGCTGACAACTGCTTTGGGTGTTGAACTTATGAGGCGGATGAACGCAAAGTGCTTCATTGCCTGACTTGCGGATCAAAGTTGAAATAACCTGATCGGCTTCTTCGACGGGAATACGGCTATCGCTGTCTTTCAGTTGCTTAACAACACGCTGAATACTGTCGTCTTCGGCGTGCAACTGATCAAAAGATCGTAAGCCGGCATTTTCAATCACAGGGCGTATTAAAGCCGCAGAGACGTAACCTTTTTCCATGTTCATACGCTGGTATCTGATTTAGGATTTTTGTTATTACAGGAATGATCCGCTAGCAATCCGATGCTCTCAGATCAAACCATAGATACATGGTATATCGGGTGACAAATTTTGTCACCTGTTACCATGGGTAGCAACTAACTGATGCAGACCGCGCACTACGACAACGTTTTGTATCCCTTAGTTCCCTAAGGGATATTAGTAGATTAAGTAAAATTGCGCCAACTTATTACTTGATTAAAATTCGTACTGAACTCCGAGGCCAATCATTAAAAATCCAGTCGGCTCAATATGGAAGCTATCGAGGGAGGTAGATTCAAGTTCACTGCGGATTGCTAGATTATCCCAAGGTGTCCACATGATACCGACGCCGGTGATAAGCTCGACACCTGAGGTTTCGTTGGAGCCGGTGGTTCTTTTAGCGTCTACCGTACCATCGCCATACGCAGTGATAGAGATTTTCTCAACATCAGCAATCCAAGCACTCGCGCCTGCTTTTACAAAGAAGTCGACTGTCTCGGTATAGGTGAAGTTATATCTCAAGTTCAGCAGGACGCCACGAGCCTGAAATGATTCACTGCCTGTATAAGTTGCAGAGCCGAGAGTCGTGCTGTCACCTGAATCGCGATCCACTTCACCATTTGACGTGTTTGTGAATGTCGGTGGGGTTCCGGTGGCAGCATTTTCGGCCGTCGGGAATAGCGGGTCAGGGTCATCATATGCCATAAGACCCATGTCCATGATGCCAAATTCAAGAGACAAATTTTCAGTGATATTGGGACCAAAAACGATTTTTGTTGCGATATTCGTCTGATCAATATCATCACTTATTATCGCAGCGCCATAGACACCTAAAAAACTTCCGAAATCTTCAGGTTCAGCCGCCAGAGCGGAGCCAGACGCGAGTGTTGCAGCAAGCGCTGTAAGAGTTGCCAGGGTACGCATGGTTAATATCCGTTTTTGTTATTGTTTGTACCGTTCGGCCAAGCTGCCGAGGGGGTTTTCAACATAATATCAATGATAAAGATAAGTTGCAGTTAAAGATTAGTATTTATATAGAGTCGCTCGTTGTCTGTTTGGTGGATATATTGCGCGAGGCCACTGACATATCGTTGTTTCATTTCTATCAAAATTTAGATAGGTTTATGCATAGTGATTTTTATAACAGATGGGCATATGTCAATTCGAGACTCACAATCATTAGAGCTAAGCCGTACGTGGATGACTGAGGATGGAGTGGTATGCCATGATCTGACGGGGGTATCTCATCTCACACAAGCGTTAATTCAGAAATTATTCAGTGAGCGAGTGCGTATTGCTGAAGGGCTAAAATGCCCCGTTATGATGATTGCCAAAAATGTATTAACCGTCGACTTTGAAGTGCAGTTACATGCGTCTGACCCACGCTTGTTGGTGGTCACAGAAGGCATTGCGATCGTTGGTGACTCTTTTATGATTCAGCACTTAACATCAATGTTCCTGTCTTATCATGCTCCGGGATACCCTGTTGAGCGGTTTGATTCGGAAGAACAGGCGCGAGTTTGGTTAATGAGTCTTCGGGAGGGGGTTTCAAGTGAGAGGATTCCAAGTTAGCGCGTTTATATAAAGTCATAGAGCGCTAACTTGGAGTTTGAACGTAATTAAGGCAGCCGTAGGACTGCCTTAGTACAATGAGAGCTTAGATCGCTTTGATGTAGCCCATCAAATGCGTGTCGTTATTGCGTGTTGCCTGTACTTGGAAATCAACTTGGCCGTTGCTCTCACCAAAGTGAAGTTCAATTTTAGCCGGTAAAAAAATTGGCTTTTTGAATTCAACATAAATCTCTGCGGAATCTGAGCCTAACTTTTTGAAGGCAGTTGAGGCCGCGCGACCTTTAGTCCACATGCCGTGAGCTAAGTGGCGTTTGAAACCAAACGCTTTTGCCGCTAGAACACCCCAGTGAATTGGGTTTGGATCACCGGCAACAGGTCCGTATTTCAATCCTAGGTTGGATGGTAAGGTCCAAGTCTCTGACTCAGTAAGAACTGGGTTCTCTGGAAGCACTTGAGGAGCGTCTTTCTTCTCAATCCCCTTACTTGGTAGTAATGCCAAATAAGTGCTTAAGCCTTCCCATACCAGCTCCATACCAATACGAATCTCAGTACGCAGGCTAACTTCAAGGCCTTTATGGGTACGGTTAGCGCCAGCAAAGAATGCACGTACATCGATAGCTTCGCCCAACTTGATGGCGCGATGCTGAGTAATTTTGTTGGTAATATGAACCATGCCCATGATGCCAAGCGGAAAAGTGCGGTGAAGCATCAGTTCCATATGCAATTTAAAGGCAACCACGTGCGGATAAGTAATAGGTAGATTTTCGCTTTTGAGGTCGAAGCCGCAAAGTTTTGAGTAATCGAGAACGTTCTTTTTAGTTGGGATATGGCCATAAATAACCGCATCCATGTTCGGTAATTCTGGATTACGAATGTTGGTATTGCGTGAAAACGCAGAGCGCACCGTGTGATTGGCAACACTAGGAAGCTTTTTTAGTTCTATTCGAGTCGCGTGATACATATGTAAATTCCTGATAGAAACACTTTTTAAACACACATCAGGGCAGATAATACTAGACACTTCGAGTTCCCCCCATTGGCGGGTATAAGTTAACTTAGCGTCAGATCGGTCAATAACGCTTGCAGCCAGCCGTGTATCTGGCAAAATTCAACTCCCCAAGTATTACGGAAATCAAACACTTATGTCAGGCGGAATGGCGGAACTACGCGATTCAGGCATTATGCTCCAGTTAGCACATCAAGCGATGCTAACCATGGGTCTTGATGCAGATGAGATCTGGCAGCGTCTCGGAATTACCGCCGAGATCCTGCAAGATAGAAATCTGCGCACGCCGCATGACGCTCAGATTATCTTTTGGGGCGTCATGGAAGAGGTGTCCGGTGATCCAGATATCGGTATTCACCTTGGTGAACACATGCCGGTATATAAAGGACAAGTACTTCAATACCTATTTCTTTCCAGCCCAACGTTTGGCGAAGGTCTGACTCGCGCGCTAAATTATCAGCGTCTATTGAGTGATGCATCACAAGCCAGTGTTGAGGTGGATGACCATCGCGCCTCCATTTTGGTGGAGTCTGCCAGCGATAAAGTCAAAGGGCTCCGTCACCTTAACGAGTGCATGGTACTGGGGCTGATTCGCTTCTTTCAGTACGTTACTGATGATCAATTTCGTCCCAGTGCGATTGAGTTTACTCACGCCGCACCAGAGACCGTTGCTGAGCATAAACGCGTGTTTGGCTGTGACGTTCAGTTTGGTTGCAGTGAAAACCGGATTCATTTTAATGATCAGTTGTTAGCGTTGCCGTCATTGCATGCAGAACCTGAGCTTTTGCAATTGCACGAAAAGCTGGCCAGTGAACATGTCGCCAAACTGGAACGACAAGATGTCGTGACTCGTGTTTATAAAGTCTTTGGTGAGGTGCTGGAAACTGGCCAAGTGAATCTTGACGATGTAGCCGAGCGATTAGACTTAAAGCCGCGAACATTGCGAACTCGCCTTACTGAAGCCGGAACTAACTTTAATCAGTTATTGGCTGACTACCGCTGTAATCTCGCTAAGCGACTATTGTCCAGCACTGATGAGAGCATTGATGAGATCGTTTATCTCACCGGCTTCTCAGAGCCAAGCACGTTTTATCGAGCGTTTAAGCGCTGGACCAATCAGACGCCCGTCGAATATCGCAACAGTAGACGCGGCTAATCTGACTAATAGCGCCAACCTGTCTTTTTTTATTCAAGCTGACATTTAACGGGCCGATACAGAGAGAAATATTCTCCCTGTACGGAGCCGGCCATGAACTTCAATATACAAGCTGCATTTTCGTTTTCTAGCACCACAACATCGACATTCCAGTCGAGTAATAACAACAGCTTGAATTCACACGGTCATGGTCGACACGGTGGACATCATGAGCATGTACATCATCGCCACGGAAATAAACAGTCTGCGCCGGCAACAGAAACGCCAGTTTCTACTCAAACCCCGAACTCAGCCCCTGCGCAAACTCAGGCTGCGGAAACAGATACGCCAAATGGCGTGGTGGTCGGCGAGCGTCAAAGTGCTGAAAGTACCGCCGAGAATATCCTTTCACATGTACAAAAAGGCTTAGACGCGCTGAAAGAGAGTGGGGCGTCTCAAGAGCAGATTGATGCGCGCCTTGAAGCCGCAAAAGAAGGGATTGCAACAGGGTACGCACAAGCGCGCGAGATGCTTGAAGGCATGGGCATGATGGATGACGCGCTTGCGGCTGATATTGATCGTGGTGAAACCTTAGTGAATGAAGGGATTAGCTCAATGGCGGCAGGGGATATTCCTGCTTTGCTGGCGAGCGATGAGGCTGACACTGTTTCAAACACAGACGCTGCAGATACCGAAGAACCGACCTCTAGCATTAATACCCCGACATACAGTGCCGCCGCAATGCGGACAAGTAATAACATGTCCTTAGAAGTAATTACTCAGGACGGAGATCGCGTCACCGTTGATTTTAGTCAGCGCCAAGGCAGCCTAGAAATGCGTGCAGGCGGGTTGAGTGTGAGCGCATCGGCCTTCTCTGAAAAATGGGACATGGAAGTGCGCGGCAATTTAGACGACGGTGAGGTTGCGGCACTTGAAGAGTTATTTGCAGACGTGCAAAAGTTAAGTGAAACATTTTTTGGTGGCGATCTAGGGGCAGCCTTGGAAGAGGCAATGTCGTTAGGGTTTGATGGCAATGAACTGGCATCCATGAGTTTGAATTTACGTCAACAAAGCTTCTCGAATGTCTCCCGCGCTTATGGTCAAGCAGGCCCGTCGATACCTACCGAACGATTAGAATCTCAGCGCAGTAATATTGCTGATTATGTGGATTCCTATATGAAAGCGATCGACAAGGCATCGCCGTCGCTGAGCAATCCATTGTCTAATTTACAGGATATGCTTGCTCAGCTTGTTCCAGAAGATGACCGTCTTGGCGCTCTCGCGAGTTTCAATGAAGGCTTAAATCGTCTGTTGTAAGGTATAGCTTTCGGATCAATACCAACAATGGCGGGTTACTTCGATGTGAAGTATCTCGCTTTTTTTATGTCTACGTACTAGCGTCGTTAGAAAAGGCCTGCTTGATCAATAGGTTTGCGCCAATGTCACAGGTATACTTCTCATATCTAAGATGGAGGTATCATGAGTTTTGTACTGTTAGGCACTGAAGGCTGTCATTTGTGTGAAGACGCGACCGCTATTCTCGTGGCGGCAGCACAAGGCCTAGATATCACTGTATATCAGGATGATATCGCTGTTTCTGAAGACTTGGTGGCGCGCTACGGTGTGCGTATCCCAGTCCTAAAAAACGAAACGTCAGGCGCTGAATTGGATTGGCCATTTTCCTTCGACGATGTTCGAGAATTTATTCAACCTTCTGTTGTAACAACTCGGTTAGCAACAAGTGTGACAACAGAAAAGCAGACATAGGCAAACGATAACATGCAGAAATTGATACTCATGCTGATATCCGCAGTAGCGATAGGCGGTTGCGCACAGGCTCCTCAGTTATCACCCAAAGGGGATGCAATTTTTTATGCGTTACAAGCAGACACCATGATGAATACATGGCGTTATGAGTGTGGACAAGTGAGCAGTCGTGCAAACTACCTAGCGGAAAGCGCACGAACAGATTGGTGGCGTCGCAATGGCAGCTTAGTTGAAGCCGCAGATTTCGGTTTAGCGTACAACATGGTCACGGTAACCGATACTCGCCAAGACACAGGCGCACGTTTAGCCATGGCATTAACGTGGGAGGTGCAAGAGCGTGCGAATGCCTTGGTCGATAAGAAATTAGCAGATGCTGATGATAAAGATGCTTTGTGTAACAAAATTTTGAGTGATTACCGCCAAGGCAACTGGGACATTAAAGGATCAGAAGAAATTCAAGCAGCGCTGCAGAGTATGAAGAAAGCGTCCGTTGAGCAAGGTGACGATTACGATTTAAAACGTGGTCGTATTGAAGCCAAAACAAAGAAAAGTTATGGGCGATCTTTGTACGTCGTAGAGCAGTTTGCTGAGCAGGAAGGTTGTGAGAAGTCCTCAGTTCAATTGATTAAAGGAGAATGGCCTTACGAAATCTACGACGTGGTCTGTGATGCCAAACCCTTTATGCTAATGCGTTGCGAGTGGGGACGTTGTGCCACCATGGAATGATCACTGTTTTTGATCTTTTATGGATTGTCATGAACATTGTCATGAACATAGACCAACAAAAAGGAAGCGACTCGCTTCCTTTTTTGTTTCGCCGGTAGCTTTGGGCTACTCAAGGCTAAGCAGTGGGCGGTTGGATTCTAAAATAGACGGTCCAATCCCTTTGACTTGCGTTAACTCTTCTAGATTTTTGAAGCCGCCTTTTTCCTCGCGATAATCGACAATTGCTTTGGCCTTCGCATCTCCGACACCTTTCATTTCACTCAACTCCTCAACAGAGGCTTTGTTGAGACTGATCGGCCCTGAGCGTTCCTCGCTGGTGGTTGCTTTCATCTCGGTAGTGTCATCACCTGCGTGTGCTAGCGGCATCATTAGACAGGCTGAGAATATGGCCGAGATGATATTAAGGGATAATCCTTTCATTATTTTGCTCCTTCTTTATTTCATATTTATAGAGAGCCTTCTATGGGGACATAGAGGGCTAAATAAGGTTAACAATAGATCGAGGGCATTTTAAATAAGGCGTTAGAATGAAAAAGCGCCGGTAAACCAGCGCTTTTTCATTGGACTAAATAAGCAAGTACTCAGTCTTTTTTCTTAGTTTTCATTCTTCGGCTGACTTTTTGTCGGCTTTTTTCTTGGCTGGCGCTTTCTTCTCCGCGGCTTTTTTGGGCACTGCCTTTTTCTTTTCGGTAATGCTCCACTTTTTACCGTCGAAAAGTGCACTCCAGCCAGTGGCCTTGCCTTCGCTTTCCGTCATTACATATTGCTCTTTAGACTTGCGGCTATAACGAACAATACTCGGATTGCCGTCACTGTCTTTGACCGGGGCATCTAGCAAGAAATGATATTTTTCAGGAATTTCAGCTTTGTGCGGAATCAGCTCAGTGACCAAAGGCGCACGTGTTTCACGCTTTTTAGGGAACTGACTAGCCGCCAAGAACATGCCACTGGCACCGTCACGTAAGACGTAGGTGTCCTCAACTTTTTCACACTGCAATTCCGGCATGGGCACAGGATCCATTTTCGGTGGAGCAGCCTCGCCATTTTTCAGTAACTTACGGGTGTTTTTACACTCGTCATTGGTACAGCCAAAGTACTTACCGAAACGACCAGACTTGAGCTGCATTTCAGATTCACACTTATCACATTCAAGTACCGGGCCGTCATAGCCTTTGATCTTGAACTGGCCTTGTTCAACCTCAAAACCATTACAGTCTGGGTTGTTACCGCAAATATGAACTTTGCGTTGCTCGTCTAGCAAGTAGCTGTCCATGGCGGCGTCGCAAATTTTACAACGGCGCTTATCCATCAATCGACGGCTTTCTGCTTCGTCGTCTTCATCGGCGCTAATAACTTCGTCGCCGGGAATCAAGTTCATGGTCTGTGTGCAGCGCTCTTTTGGCGGCAATCCGTAACCTGAACAACCTAAGAATACCCCGGTTGTACCAGTACGAATCTGCATGTGACGGCTGCACTTAGGGCACTCGATGTCGGTATCTACCGGGTCATTCGGGCGCATACCGTCTTCGCCGCCAGCTACTTCAAGCTGCTTATTGAAATCGGAGTAGAAGTTATCGAGTACGTTGGTCCAGTTCATATCGCCTTCTGCGATACCATCCAACTTTTCTTCCATGGTCGCCGTAAAGCTGAAGTCCATAAGCTCGGAAAAATTTTCAGTGAGGCGGCTGGTGACAATGTCGCCCATCTTTTCGGCATAAAAGCGTCGACCTTCCAACTTCACGTAACCACGATCTTGAATCGTCGAAATAATGGAAGCGTAAGTTGATGGTCGGCCAATGCCACGTTTTTCTAATTCTTTTACGAGTGCCGCTTCAGAGAAACGAGGCGCAGGCTTAGTGAAGTGTTGCTTGGGTGTCAGTTCGTCGAGGTGAAGCTCGTCGCCTTCTTTGACATCCGGCAATAAAATATCATCGTCGCCTTTACTACCCACGGGAGGTAATACTTTTAAGTGGCCATCAAAACGAATAACGCGGCCTTTTGTACGTAGCTCAAAATCCCCTGAAGTTACTGTCACCGTCGTGCTGGTGAATTTGGCATCATTGGTCTGACAAGCGACGAAACGGCGCCAGATGAGATCGTAGAGGCGCTGAGCGTCGGGTTCCATAGAGGATAGATCACCAGAACGCAGTTTGACGTCAGAAGGACGAATGGCTTCGTGCGCTTCTTGCGCGCCTTCTTTGCTGCTGTATTGACGAGGTGATTCGGGTAAATACTCGCTTCCTAGCTTGTCTTCGATGTAGTCGCGCAGTGTGGCAACGGCATCTTGGCTCAAGTTGGTGGAGTCGGTACGCATGTAGGTAATATAACCGGCTTCGTACAAACGTTGGGCTAGCGTCATGGTTTTCTTAACACTAAAGCCCATGCGTGTACTTGCCGCTTGCTGCAACGTTGACGTAATAAAAGGCGCTGCAGGGCGAGAGCTGGTTGGCTTGTCTTCGCGTTTGCTAACAACAAAGGGGCCTTTGCGAACCAAATCTAGGGCTGTTGTTGTTTGTGTCTCGTTGGTCGGACGGAATTCTTTGCCTTTTTCGCGTGCAATTTGCATACGAAGATCATCGCCGTTTGGTGTTTGCAACTCAGCAAAGGCTTCCCAGTATTCTTCTGGAATAAATACGCGAATTTCACGCTCACGCTCGACAATTAAGCGCACGGCTACGGATTGAACTCGGCCTGCGGATAACCCTCGTGCCACCTTGGCCCACAATAATGGCGAGACCATGAAGCCAACGACGCGATCTAAAAAGCGGCGTGCTTGCTGAGCGTTAACACGGTCGATATCGAGTTCGGCTGGCTTATCAAAGGCAGCTTGAATCGCCTTTTTCGTGATTTCGTTAAATACCACACGGCGGTAGGGCTTGGCGTCTGCACCGATGACTTCCCGCAGGTGCCATGCAATGGCTTCCCCTTCGCGGTCCAAATCCGTTGCGAGATAGATTTGGTCGGCATCTTTGGCTAAACGTTGCAGTTCTTCGACGACTTTTTCTTTGCCGGGAAGAATCTCATATGTCGCTTTCCAATTGTGTTCAGGGTCAATGCCCATGCGATTGATCAACTGATCGTGCGACTTCTTCTTTTTGTATACAGCTTTTTCCTCGGGAGACATCTTCCGAGTCAGCGCTGCCTGTTTGGCCCGTGCTTTAGGGTCAGATTTAGTGGCTCCGCCAGAGGTTGGCAGATCACGAATGTGACCGACGCTGGACTTTACGATGAAGTCTTTGCCCAGGTATTTGTTGATGGTCTTGGCCTTAGCAGGCGATTCCACGATCACCAATGATTTGCCCATAGTCCTATCGAAAACCTTATGTCAGTTGAGTTTACGCCAGCGCATTTAGGCGACACTTTAATCGCAACCCCGGGGGCTTGGTCAAGTGTCGCTTCTTATATATTAGTCAGAACATAGTCCAGCATGTCGAGAAAAAGTTGCTAGACTTTTGTTTTAGCGGCTCCTTTTTTGTTCTGAAAGGCGCTGATTTGACGTTTGTTTATCATGCTTGCTTATCAGGAATAGCACATATTTCGGAGTTTAAAAATATGTCGACAATTGGAATAGTTATGTCGGTTGCCATCCCGCTTAGTCTTATTATGCTGGTGGCGGTCATCTACAATCGCAGGTTACAGTCCAGACAAACCGCAAGGAATCAGGCGCGCCTAGTCAGTCAGAAAGCCGATGATATCTTGGAAGCGCTCGAATATTTGATGGTCGTAGATGACCATCGTGAGTTGCAGCGAGCGGTGCTGGAACGTGTCACTGAAATATATGCTCGTGCTCACAAAATGGCGGGGGACCGATCGGCAAATATGTTTGATCCTGAGCCTTACATAGAAAAAATTGCGGCCAATCCGCCGTGCCGGAAAGTTTTGAAGAGTGATCGTGAAATCAAGCTAGGACGTCGTCACTTTTCTACTATTTTGAAAACGTTAATGCCGATGGTGAAGCAAAAGATTATTTCAGAAGCTGTCATGCTCGATTACCGCCGACATCTAAAAATGGCCCTAATGGAAAGGCAAGTCGATAGTTACATAGCCCAAGGTGACGCTGCTGCAGGGCGAAGCGATCCGGTGTCGGCGTCAAGTTTTTACAAAGCAGCACGTAAGGTGCTGATTGAGTTTGACTTACAGTTTCCTGAAAAGAATGAGCGTGTTAAACAAATTGCTGAAAAAACGGCGGCGCTTTATAAAAATGATAGCGAGAATGGAGAGCCAACCGACGCGTTATCAAAGGCGTTATCGCTTGAGGATACAGATAAAACCAATGAATTTGGGATCTCTACCGATCCCGATGCCCAGAAAAAACGTTACTGAGTTGTGTGGCTCTGTCACACTGGCGGACGTCATTCGATATTAGCTGGGCGGTATGTCTTACTTATTTTGGTTCCGAGTTCTCTCCAGTAATGACGCTTGTTCATTGCCTGAGTTTGATCAGGAACTCGTTGATCGAGAACCATGGAACGAGGTGTTGGAAGCGTTAATTGAGCCATTCCCTAGCTCGCTTCTTCCCGCCGTAGAAGAGAGCACTTACTCAACACCGTTAGAGGTCGCTGTTCTTCGTTTAGATCGTCTAGGATCACCAGATTTTCGTTCAACTCCCCTGCACGTGAGTGGCAATAAAGTATTTAAACTTGCAGGCCATCTTGACGCGTTCTTTGCCAGCCCTAAATCTTCGTTAGTTTCATTTGGTGGTCGCTGGTCTAATCATCTTCACGCCTTAGCCGCGGTGGCTCAGTGCTTAAGTATTCCATCTATCGGGTTGGTACGAGGGTATCCAGAGCAACCTCTAACGGCGACGCTTCAAGACTGTGTTGATATGGGAATGACACTCAAGTTTTGCGACAAGCAGACATACGCGAAACGCTATGATCCAGACTGGAGGCAAGCGTTAAGTGAGAGATACGATGCGTGGGTGATTCCAGAAGGTGGTGAAGGAAAAAAAGGCACTGTGGGGTTTAGTGTACTGGCGTCCATACTGAAGGACTATGACCACATTTGGGTGGCCGCAGGTACGGGGACGAGTGCCCAAGGTATCGCCGCACATTTAACCGCGAAACAAACTCTTGTGGTGGTTAATGCGGTGGCTGATCAGGGCGAATTACAACGCCAGTGGGCTGTTACCATGAAGTCCTCGGTCGCATGTCAGTGGGAGATCATTGACGACGCTCATCAAGGGGGCTTTGGCAAGTGCCCAGCTGAATTACGAACGTTGATTACGAGTGCCGATGCAGCAGGACTTCCACTTGATCCTGTGTACACGGCGAAGTTAGTCTCAGCTTTTCTTGAACGCCTAGCCAAGTCGCCCGAGTCCCCAGCAGTAAAGACTCTGCTGATTCATACCGGTGGATTGCAAGGCCGCCGCGGGTTTGATCTTTAATTATGCGTCCTCCCAATCCGCAGGCACGATCATCCAGCGTTCGGCTTCTGCCCAACCATATGGCCCTTTGTTGACCCTAGCAATGCACATAGGGGGAGTGAGGTGGTCAAAATATACGCTTAAATAATGAATCAACTCCTCACGATCAATCGAGAAACTGGCCAATACCGGACTGATCCAATCTTGTTTTGATAACACGTACCAGTGGCCTTCAGGTATTAAGTGCAGCTGGCTGACAGGGCACCATTGCCCGCGCCAGTGATCATGTGCGACATCCTGCGGAAGAGGCGCAGGCGTCAAATTGTGTGCCGGATGAAACAAGCAGCCGCGCATAATGGCAACCGAGGTGACTTCATTGTTAAACCCAGCATTTTTGATCGCTGTGTGGCCTTCGTTAGTGCTAGCTAATGGCAGTTGATGGCTGGTTGTGTGCGCTATTTTTTGGCTTAATAGATCGCGGCGGTTAGGGCCGATCCAGTCGTCCTCAACCCCCAGATAAAATTTGAGAGCCAGCTCGGCATGTAAGGTTTTATTTGCTTGATTAATCAGTAAATCAAGCTCGCCTAGCGTTCTTTGTGGGCTCGTTATTTGCGTGTTGGCAACATAGCTGATGCCTGCCATAGTCAATGCTTGTTGCCACATTTGCTCAAAGCAGAAACCGAGTCTAGGGCTGTTAAACTCAATATCAACAGTGTCGACTCTGTTGCAGAGATCAAGCGCTAACTGCGGTAATAAAGCGCGTAAATCAGGCGCATAACTGCTATTGATTAACGCAGGGCCAAACACGCTCCAGATCAAATCGCGGCCAGTTTTGCTCGCTATGCTAAAAAATGAATCATCGAAGTCGGGCGTTGACGTATACAAGCCTTTTATACTCCCGTGTGGTATAAGTTTTTTTAAATTCCAATGCCTTGAAGCATCACCGACTGGTGTGTGCTCAGGGTGAAAATGATCGTCTGAGGTTACCAGTTTTCTGATGGAAGAGTTTCGCAATATCGGTCTGATTGGCCGTCTAAATAGCAATAAAGTGATCGATACCATTCGCCGCTTGTCGCGTTATCTATTGGATGAGGGTTATCACACCATCCTAGATGACCGCATTGCCGAGGTCATGCCGGGTCATGGAATGCAAATTTGCAACGTCAACATGCTTGGTGAAATTTGCGACTTGGTGATTGTTGTCGGTGGTGATGGTAGCTTATTGGGCGCTGCTCGTGCCTTGGCTAAGTTCAATACACCGGTATTGGGTATTAACCGTGGTCGTTTAGGCTTTTTGACCGACATCAGTCCGGACGATGACATGTGTGAAGCCGTACAAGCGGTATTAGATGGCGAATACACCGAAGAGCGCCGCTTCTTGCTTGACGCCGAAATTAAACGTGATGGCAACCCGATTGGCTCCGCGACAGGCTTGAACGATGTGGTTCTTCATCCGGGGAAATCTGCACGTATGATTGCCTTTGATCTCTATATCGAAGGTCAGTTTGTTTATCATTTACGTTCAGATGGTCTAATTGTTTCTACCCCTACCGGATCTACCGCCTATGCTTTGTCAGGGGGCGGGCCAATCATGCATCCGCGTTTGGATGCCTTAGTGTTGGTGCCTATGTTCCCGCATACCTTGTCGAGCCGCCCGATCGTGGTGGATGGCAAAAGCGAAGTGAAAATTGTGGTCGATGCCAGTCAGGGTCTGTATCCAACCATCAGTTGTGATGGTCAGACTCATATCCCGTGTGCACCGGGTGACAGCATTACCATCCGGAAAAAGGCGCACAAATTGAAGTTGATTCATCCAAAAGGCCATAACTTTTACGAGATTTGCCGGACTAAATTGGGCTGGAGTAGTAACCTCGGGGAATGAGTATGCATCAGGGGTATGACCTAATTGGCGATATCCACGGCTGTGGCCTGACGCTGATCGATCTGCTAGAACAAATGGGCTACACCAAGCGTGGAGGCGTGTATCAGCACCCCAAGCGTAAAGTGGTATTCTTGGGCGACATTGTGGATCGCGGCCCAAACATTCGACTGGCCTGTCATATTGTCAAAGAAATGGTGGATGCTGGTCATGCCGATATTGTGATGGGAAACCATGAATACAATGCCGTCACCTATCTGACCGAAGCGCCGCCAGGAATGCGCCAGCCTTTTTTGCGTCCGCATACACCTCGCAACACCTTTATTGTCGAGCAAACGCTGGAACAGTTCGCCAATTATCCACAAGAATTTAGCGAATACCTTGATTGGTTTACGACCTTGCCGTTGTTTAATGAATATGAACACTTTCGCGTGGTGCATGCCTGTTGGGATGCGCCCATGATTGATGAGTTTAAAAGGCGTTACGGTGGCAATACGTTAACAAAATCACTCTTGCCTGAGTCCATTCAAACCGATTCGTTTTTGTATCAAATGCTTGATCGTATTTTACGAGGCACCTCATTGCGCTTGCCCGATGGTCGTTCAATGACGGCGAAAGACGGCATGGTACGACAGTTCTTCCGAACTAAATTTTGGGCCGGTGAACCACAACGTTACGATGATGTTTTGTTTCAACCAGATCCGCTGCCTGAAGACTTACAGTACGCATTACTGAGTGAAGAAGAAAAAGAGCAGCTACTGTTCTACGGGCCAGAAGAAAAACCGCTATTTATTGGTCACTACTGGATGGCAGGCCTACCTGAACCCATCGTACCTAATATCGCTTGTCTTGATTACAGTGCGGTTAAATATGGGCGCTTGGCGGCGTATCGTATGGACACTGAAACGCACCTTCAGAAAGGTAAATTCACTTGGGTACGGGTTGAGAAAAAAGAACGCTAATGGAACCCATCGCTGTTTTATCTGCGCCGTTGGCGACAGACCTTTCTCCGCTAACGCGCCACTTGTGGGCGCGACGTATTGTTCACCGTGTTATCGAACAACATGGTGAACAAAACGATGGGCAGGATCCTCAGCAAGTATTGTTTATTGTGAATCCCGCCGATCTTGCTCAAATTCAAGTACTGATAGAGCAGTGGCGCGAAGGAAGCCTGGGCGAGCCGGAAGCAAGAGTCGCTAGCAAAGGCCCAACATTAGTTGATCGTTTAAAATCGGCTCCAATCACCGCCCTCATCGTACTTGTGCTGATCATGATCTTTGGTTGGCAGCATATTTCTACCGATTGGCATGGCTGGTTAACTCATAGTGAGCCTTTGTGGCCATCCCAACGAGCGCTGCTCAGTACCTACTTAGATATAGGTTTCTGGGAGCTGTGGCGACATACATTACTGCACTTTGGTGCATTTCATCTTATATCAAACTTGCTTTGGATCTGGATTTTTGCCGGCGCGATGGAGCGTGTTGGCGAGCGTGGTGCCATTATTGCGCTGCTTATTTTCTGCGGCCTCGCGGGCAATATTTTACAGTGGTGGCTTGCAGGTCCCGCATTTGGCGGTGCGTCTGGATTTGTGTATGGTTTGGCCGCTTGGACTGGTTTGCGCCAGACTCGTTATAAAGTACCGTATGGGGTTCCGCCTGCGGTTTTGGTAATTATGGTGATCTTTATGTTAATCACAATCACCGGAGAAACCTTATCGCCGGGCATGACTGGCGTGGCCAATGGTGGCCACCTAGGTGGTTTATTGTGTGGATTTTTGATGGCCATATTATGGCCTGTATCGTACCGAGGAAAACATGACGCTTGATGATTTGATCCAATCTTTAACACCCGAGGTGTATGAAAACCTAAAAAACGCGGTTGCTACAGGGCGTTGGCCGAATGGTCGCAAACTGGAAGAAGTGCAGCGTGAATTGTGTATGGAAGCGATCATGTATTTTGAAAACGCACACAACGTGCCTGCAGATCAGCGAGTCGGCTATCTGGACATGGGCTCTAAATCTAAAAAAGACGATGACGACGTCCAACCACTGATTATTCAATAATATGAGTGAATGGAGCGGGCATCTCGAAAAGATGCGCATTAAACCCGGTAACCCTGTGGAATACTTCTTGGTACTTGATAAAAAAGAAGTTTCCCTTAATTCGTTATTGAACAAACAGATACGACTTAGTTGGGCTGGGGATATTCAGTGCCACAGCTGTGGTCGAAAAACGAACAAAAGCTTTAATCAGGGCTATTGTTACCCTTGCTTTAGCAAGCTGGCTGAATGCGATGTATGCATTATGAGTCCAGAGAAATGCCATTATCATGAAGGTACTTGTCGTGACCCGAAATGGGGTGAACGAGTGTGTTTCAACGACCATATTGTGTACTTAGCAAATTCGTCAGGCATTAAAGTCGGCATTACCCGTATGAAAAACATGCCATCACGCTGGCTGGATCAAGGGGCGGGTCAGGCACTCCCCATCGCGCGGGTTGCAACTCGACGCTTGGCTGGGTTAGTTGAAGATATTCTCCGTCGAGATGTTGCCGATAAAACCAATTGGCGGGCGATGCTAAAAGACGACCATTCAGGTCTCGATTTACCTGCTGAACGTGACCGCTTGCTGGCGCTCTTTAAAATCGAATTAGCGACACTTGAAACCGATAATGGGCCGGGTAGTATGACGTGGTTACTGGATGAGAGCACACGAGATTTTAGTTATCCTGTCGATGCTTATCCGACCAAGGTAGTGAGCCATAATTTAGATAAAACTCCTGAGGTTAATGGTCGTTTGATGGGCATGAAAGGCCAATATTTAATTCTCGATACCGGTGTTATTAATCTCAGAAAATTTACGTCTTACCACGTTAACGTGGCAGAGATAGGAGAGTCTTGATGCAAGATGCACAACCTAAAGCCATTCAGTTAGCTGATTACACCGCGCCAGAATATGAGGTAGCCGAGACTCAACTGCGCTTTGAATTGAATGATGACATGACGTTGGTGCATTCCACGTTGACGCTTAAGCAGTGTGGCTCAACGGGGGTACTTCACCTTGATGGTCAAGACCTTGAATTACTGAATGTTGTGCTGGATGGTCGAGAGCTGAGTGCCAGTGATTATGAATTGGGCGAAGAGTCGTTAACCCTTCGAGGGCTTACAACAGAGCACACACTCGAAATTACCACGCGCATCTATCCGCATAAAAATACAGCGCTAGAAGGCTTGTATCGCTCGGGTGGCATGTACTGCACCCAGTGTGAAGCCGAAGGTTTCCGTCGTATCACCTATTACCCGGATCGCCCGGATGTGATGTCAGTGTTCACCACAGAAATTATCGCCGACGCGGATAAATATCCCGTGCTGTTATCGAACGGTAACCCGGTAAGTGAGACTGTTGAAAACGGAAAGCGCCATGCGGTTTGGAATGATCCGCACAAAAAGCCTGCGTATTTGTTTGCGCTGGTGGCTGGCGATCTACTCGTACGCGAAGATAGCTATACGACCTGTGGTGGCCGCGATGTCGTGTTAAAAATTTTTGTAGAGCCGCAAAACATCGACAAAACAGAATACGCCCTAGATGCGCTAAAGCGTTCGATGCGTTGGGATGAAGATGTCTACGGTCGTGAATACGATCTCGATATTTTCATGATTGTCGCCGTAGATGATTTCAATATGGGGGCGATGGAAAACAAAGGCCTGAACATCTTTAACTCATCCTGTGTGCTGGCCAATCCTGCGACGGCAACCGATATGGCGTATCAGCGTATTGAAGCCATTGTTGCCCACGAATATTTTCATAACTGGTCAGGCAACCGTGTCACCTGTCGTGACTGGTTTCAGCTCAGTTTAAAAGAAGGTTTTACGGTATTCCGTGACGCCACCTTTTCCGCAGACATGAACTCCGCGACAGTGAAGCGTGTTGAAGACGCACGCATGTTGCGTACGGTACAGTTTCCAGAAGATGCCGGCCCAATGGCGCATCCGGTTCAGCCAGATTCATTTATCGAAATCTCAAACTTCTACACCGTCACGATTTATGAAAAAGGTGCCGAGGTTGTTGGTATGTACCATAAAATCTTGGGCGCTGAAGGATTTCGCAAAGGGTCGGATTTATACTTCGATCGTCATGATGGCCAAGCGGTTACCATCAACGAATTCGTGAGTGCAATGGAAGATGCTAATGGCGTTGACCTGACCCAGTTTCGCCGTTGGTACAAACAAGCTGGAACCCCGATTGTCGATGTAGATACGCAGTTTGATGCAACCTCGGGGTCTTTGACCCTGACGCTAAAACAAAGCACGCCAGACACACCAGGACAAACTGACAAACAACCGGTGTGGATTCCTGTGCAGTTAGGGTTAATTGGCGCTGATGGCCAAGACATGGCGCTCAATATAGATCAGCCAGAACATTGGACTGAAGCCAGCCAAGTGCTGCATTTTCGTGAAGCGACGCAAACCTTTACGTTTACAGGCTTAAGCGAAGCGCCAGTGGTGTCGTTATTCCGTGATTTTTCCGCGCCCGTGCGTGTGAATTACGAGCAAACACCAGAAACGCTGCGGTTTTTATTGAAACACGACAGCGATGGCTTTAATCGTTGGGATGCCGGGCAAAAACTCATGTTGCACTGGGTCGAGCAGGCACGACAGGGCACATTTGAACTTACCGATGAAGACCATAGCGCACTGACGTCATTATTGAATGATGAGTCATTAGATCCGGCCATGGTTGCCTACTTAATGGCACTGCCTTCGGAATCCTACATTGCAGAATTTGCCAGTGAGATCGATCCGGTTGCTATTCACAAGGCTCGTGAACAAGTCGCTTTGGGGATTGCAAAAGCCCTGAAAGCAGATTACAAAGCATGTTACGCACGTTTAAATAGTTTGGGTGAGTACCAACCAACCCCGGCAGACATGGCTAAGCGAGCACTGAAAAATTTAGCCTTAGCGAATTGGGCAAAAGTAGAAGCGGATGGTATTGATGCTGCAAAAGCGCAATATCGTGACGCCAATAACATGACCGACCAAATGGCTGCGCTGCGCGTGTTGGTGGACTCTTCGGATGAAGCAACGGCACAGCAAGCGTTGTCTGATTTCTACGTTCAGTGGAAAGACGATGCGCTAGTGATCAATCAGTGGTTAACTGTGCAGGCAGGATCTTCAGGATTAGGAACGGTTGAAAATATTCAGACGTTGCTAGAACATGAAGCCTTCGATTGGCGCAACCCAAATAAAGTGCGCTCGGTCATCGGTGCGTTTGCCAGCCAAGCTCTGGTTCACTTTCACCGAGAAGATGGCAGAGGTTATGGTTTATTGGCTGATGCGGTCATACGTTTAAATGCGTCGAACCCGCAAATTGCTTCCCGTTTGTTAACACCATTAACGCGCTGGAAACGATTGGTGCCAAGTCAGTCACAATTAATGAAAGCAGAGTTGCAACGCATCATGGACCACGGCAGTCTATCAAAAGACGTTTATGAAGTTGTTAGTAAAAGCTTAGTGTAAGGAATAAGAGCTAGATGCGCTCCACGATGAAAATGGATAAAAAAAATATCAAACACTGGACCGTCTGCCTTGCAGTGGTGCTGTCAGCGTTTACTGCAACAGCAGTGAATGCAGCAGTATCTATTTCTGATGCAGAAAAACTAAAATCTTCGCTGACCCCATTAGGTGCTCAGCGTGAAGGTAATGGCCGTGATATTCCGGCATGGCGGGGTGGTTTATCTATGCCGCCGCTTGAATATAAAAAACCCGGGCAGCATCATGTTGATCCTTTCCCGCAAGACAAGCCTTTGTTTACTATTTCTGCAGCGAATATGCTGCAGTATCAAAAGTATCTAACGGAAGGTCAGAAAGAGCTATTCAGAACCTACCCTGATACGTTCCGTATGCCGATTTATCGTACTCGACGTACCGCTGCGGCACCTGAGTGGGTTTATGAAAATACCTACAAAAATGCAATTCGTGCCGAACTCAGCAGTGATGGAAACTCCCTGTTATATGCGTACGGCGGTATTCCTTTCCCGGTATTAGACGATTCCTCGCAGGCGGGCATTCAAGCGTTATGGAATCACATTACTCGCTGGCGTGGCACATTTTTGCAGTTACAGGCCTCAGAAGTTGCGGTTCATAAAGACGGAAATTTCTCGCCGACGACGGTAGAACAGCAGGTCGAATTTAATTATTACCGCCCGGATAAAACCATCGAAGATTTGAACAACACCTTGTTCTACTATTTATCGGTGACAAAAGCACCAGCGCGTCTTGCCGGTGGTGCCGTGTTAGTTCACGAACCATTAAACCAAGCGAACGATGCTCGCCAAGCGTGGGGTTACAACGCCGGTCAGCGCCGTGTTCGTCGAGCGCCCAACCTAGCGTACGATACACCTATCGCAGCGGCAGACGGTTTACGTTATGCCGATGATACCGACATGTACAATGGCTCTCCGGATCGCTACAACTGGCGTTTAGTTGAAAAACGCGAAGTGTATATTCCATACAACAACTATCGCCTGACGTCTAATAAATTGAGCTACAACGACATTCTTCGTCCGGGTCATGTTAATCCTGAATACACACGTTATGAAAAACATCGTGTGTGGGTAGTTGAAGGTACGCTTAGAGATAATGTACGCCATGTATACAGTAAGCGAGTGTTTTATTTAGATGAAGACACGTGGAGTATTTCGGTTGCTGATCAATACGACATGAATGGTGAATTGTGGCGTGTGAGCATGTCATACATTAAAACGTATTATGAATTACCCGTGACTTGGAGTGGCATGGACGTTTTCCATGATTTGCAGGCACGTCGTTATCATACCCAGGGTATGACCAACGAAGAGCCAGAAGACATCGATTACAGTAACCCGCCTCCAGGCGACCGTTACTTCACGCCTGCAGAATTGCGACGGCGCGGACGTCGTTAATTTCCAATGTTGCGGTACAGGCATGCGAATAGTGTGTTTGTACCGCATTTTCACTCAGAGCGACTATCATTATAGGTGGGGCGCAGTTTACATAACGTAACAAGCGTAAGTTAGTCAGAAAATCGACTGTCATATAGACTAGCCCGACTTAACAACAATGCAAAAAAAACGGGGTCTTTTATGCTGCTTAATTCGGCCAAGCCGAAGGTTTCTGCAAGAGAGGGAACTCGAGCTACGGTGAGTAAATTAATACTCATGGTGTGCACGTCCGTATTTTCAATGACAACGATGGCTGACTGGCAGGATCCGCTCAGTACACCGGCGATGAAAACTCATCTTGCTCACAAAGAGCTGCTTCTAGATGTTACCGATGCCGATCAACGCCTTGTGAGTGTTGGTAGTCATGGCCATATTATTTATTCCGATGATGATGGTGCAGCATGGCGTCAAGCCAGTGTGCCAGTGAGTGTGACACTGACGTCTGTCGATTTTAGCGGTGCTAACTTGGGATGGAGCGTTGGTCACGACGGCATTATTTTAAACAGTACCGATGGCGGCGAAAGTTGGAACAAACAATTTGATGGTTTTCTTGCCAACGAAGCGATTGTTAGTGCCGCTCGCGACAACTTAGAAGCAATTGAGAAAACAGCTGAAATACTTACAACCAATGGCACTGATTTAGAAATTGATCAGGCAATGATGAAGTTAGAAACAGCACAATTTGCTTTGCAAGACGCGGAGTACGATTTAGAAACCGGATCAACCAAGCCTTTTCTTGATGTTTTATTTTGGTCGGATACATCAGGCATTGCCGTAGGTGCTTACGGAATGGCATTCATGACGCGTGATGGTGGCGAACGCTGGTTTGATATTTCGTCTGTATTGCCTAATCCAAATCGACTGCACCTTAATTCTATTACGTTGGTAGGCTCGCAATCCTTGGTGATCGCTGGAGAAATGGGATTATTACTTCGCTCTGACGATGCTGGTGAAACATGGCTGTCACAAGAATCGCCATACGACGGATCGTTGTTTGGATTGGTTGATCATGGTGATGACCAATTATTGTTTGCGCTTCGTGGTCATGTATATCGCTCCAGAGATGATGGTATAAGCTGGAATGAAATAGACACGGGCTCTGAGCAAACATTGCTCGGTGGTTTTGCCGATAATCGCAGTGTTATGTTGGTCGGAAATGGAGGGGCTGTTCTGGTACTCAATACAATGTTCGCGAATCCAAAGTCTTCAATTATTCCAGGTCGTAAAGCCTCTGCGTCAGTGATTAAAACAGATGCGGGGCATTTTGTTGTGGTAGGAGAATCCGGAGTGAAATGGTTAAGTCCTATGGGGCAGCTACTCGATAGAGACATCACCATGATTGAAGGGGCTAACTGAAATGTCAGATAAGAAAAATCATTATTCCAGTGTGCCTGAACACTACATATTATCGTCGGAATCTGAGCCGTTTTTAGAGCGTTTGATTTTTAAAAATCGTGGCATCGTACTGATTATCTTGGCTTTGTTAACCGCTTTGTTTGGTTATGGTTTAACTAAAGTCTCGCTGGATGCAAGTATTGAAAAGTACATTCCGTTGAATCACGAATACATCCAAAACTACCTCGTTCATAAAGACGAGATGAAAAGCGGTGTAGCGAATGTCAAAATCGCAGTACGAACAAATTCTGGCGATATTTTTACCAAAGAATATATGGAATTACTGAGTAAAGTCAGCGATGAAATATTCTTTGTAAAAGGCGTTGATCGTTCAGGGTTGCAGTCGTTATGGACACCCAATGTTCGCTGGATGGAAGTGACAGAAGAGGGCTTCCAAGGCGGCCCAGTAATTCAAAGTACTTATGATGGCTCTACTGAAAGTCTTGAGCAGGTGCGCCAAAATGTTCTGAAATCCGGTCAAGTTGGTCGTTTAGTTTCAAACAACTTTGAATCATCCATCATTGATGTTCCTTTGGTTGAGTACGATCCAGAAACGGGTGAAAAACTCAGCTACGCGAGTTTTAGTGCGAGCCTTGAAGAAAAAATTCGCGACAAGTTCGGTAGTGATCAATATCAGGTATACATTACGGGGACGCCGAAAAAGCTCGGAGACCTTTTGGAGGGGGCGCGTTCAATCGCGCTATTCTTCTTAGCAGCGATGGCAATGACCGCCATTCTGCTTTACCTGTACTCCCGCTGTATTAGAGGCACCATTGTACCCATCATTGCGTCTCTGATTGCCGTGGTATGGCAGCTAGGGTCTTTGTCTCTTATCGGCTTTAGCATTGATTTGTACTCTGTATTGGTGCCATTTTTGGTTTTTGCCATTGGCATTAGTCACGGTGTGCAGTTGATCAGTGGTATCGCGCTTGAATCAGGCAAAGGAGCGTCCTCAGTTCAGGCCGCTCGTTATGCGTTTCGAGGCTTGTATGTGCCAGGAATGTTGGCGTTACTGAGTGATGCGATTGGCTTCTTAACGCTGTTGTTTATTGATATCGGTGTGATTCAAGAATTGGCGATTGCGGCAAGTGCCGGTGTGGCCATGATTATTATCACCAACCTTGTCTTGTTGCCGATCATCTTGTCATACATTGGTATCAGCAAATCTGGCATTAAACACGCGCAACAAGCGGAACAAAGTAAAGCGACGTTTTGGCGTGGGCTTTCAGCGTTTGCTAATCGCAAAGTTGCACCAATTCCTATTGGTTTAGCTATCGTGATGGCTATAGCGGGTTATTACTACAGCCAAGGTCTGAAAATTGGTGACCTTGATAAGGGTGCTCCTGAGCTACGCGCTGACAGCCGTTACAACCAAGATAATGCCTTTATGGTCGGCAATTACTCGACCAGCTCTGATGTATTGGTGGTTATGGTCGAGACAGCTCCCGAGCGTTGTAATGCTTACAAGGTGATGGACGCGGTTGATCGCTTTATGTGGTACATGGAAAACGTACCTGGTGTGCAGTCGACAACATCCTTGGTAACGGTCTCCAAGCTGGTTACTAAGTCGATGAACGAAGGTAATTTAAATTGGTCTGCGTTATCACGTAACCAAACCGTGTTAAATACCTCGATTCAGCGTGCCCCTAGTTCCTTATTGAATTCAGATTGCTCAATGGCGCCTGTGATTATTTACCTGAACGATCACAAAGCGGAAACGTTAGAGACTGCTGTGCAGGCGGTTAAAAACTTTAAAGAGCGTTACGATGATAATGTTGACGAAAAATTCTATAGCTACCGTTATAACGAACTAGAAGAAGCGATCGCTGCGGGCGACATTGATTCAGTACCGGTACGTTTTCAATTAGCCTCTGGTAACGCGGGTATCGAAGCCGCGACTAACCAAGTGATTGCGGAAGCGCAGGGCACCATGTTGATTTTTGTTTATGTGGTGGTGTTTGTTCTTTGCTTCATTACGTTCCGTAGCTTACGTGCTGTGGCATGTATTCTTATACCGCTCGCACTCACCTCTATTTTGAGTCAGGCATTAATGACTTACTTAGATATAGGGGTCAAAGTAGCGACCCTACCTGTGATTGCATTGGGGGTCGGTATTGGGGTGGATTACGGTATCTACATCTATAACCGTCTAGAAGTTATGATCGTTTCAGGCAAAACCATGCAGGAAGCCTTTTTCGAGACCCTACGTTCTACGGGTAAGGCAGTGAGCTTTACCGGTATTACATTGGCAATTGGCGTGGCCACTTGGATCTTATCTCCGATTAAATTCCAGGCGGACATGGGTATCTTGTTAACCTTTATGTTCCTTTGGAACATGCTGGGATCATTGATATTACTGCCTGCATTGGCCAGCTTCTTGTTAAAACCAGAAAGCATGGTGGCGCGTCATAAAGCGCGTCATGGTGAAACACCACCGGCAGGCTGATACCTAAACGCGTGGGCTAAACGCCCAGCGTAAAAACAGGTAGACTAATGCCCTTATAAGCGATGGCTTATAAGGGCATTTTTTTAATTTAAGGAGTCAGGATGAAAAGTCCGCTGGGTTTAGAAGCAAGATTGCCAATATTCGATTTATTTAAAGACGCGGTATTTTTGTTGTGGGCCAAGCGTGGTCGATTGGTATCTATGTTTTTGCCTATTATCGTGGTGCTGATGGTGTTGGATCATTATAGCTCCGCTCTAGGTGAGTCTGTGATGGCAACCGTAGGTGAAGTCGCCGGCGAAACGAAAGACATGCCTGAGGGAATGGGGCGCTTCTTAGTATTAACTCTAGTGTCTATGTTACTCAGTGTTTTGATGGCAACCACCGTTCACCGGTTCAGTTTGCAGGACTCAGCTTTTTGGCCGAAAAATGCGTTACGTTTCCCCATTCGTTCTGACTGGCGCTATCTTGCTCGAAGTGTACAAATTCTTGCTATTTGTGTGCTGATACTCATGGGTGTCAGTGTTGTGGGTGGGGCGTTTGCTGGAATACTTAGTGGTGCTGCTGGCCCGGAAGCCATTCAGCAAACAATCATCCTATTTATGGTTCCTGGCTTTATGATCATGCTTTATGTGTCAGCTAGACTGTCTGTTACCTTGCCTGAAATTGCTATCGGTACTGAAGGTTCTGATCTATCTCGAGCGTGGCGCATGAGTAAAGGTAATGGTTCTCGGTTATTAATTGTTGTGCTGCTTTTACCATTTATTGTTACGTCACCTTTTTTAATGCTGTATAGCTTCGATAACATCATGATGAATATTATTGCGGCATTTGGTATCTACGCGATGACGCTTATTTCAGTGACTGTTTTATCACTGAGCTACCAGTTTTTACTCGAATTTTACGAGCCGCAAGATGGGGAATCTGTACAGCCAGAGACCTCTGCCAGCGACGACAGTCTCGACGCTTAGGTTTATCCATGAAGCTTGGCGACTTAAGTATTACCTACGTTGAGCTACTGGCTAATGCCGTGTGTGGTTTAGGGCACGACCCTAAGCCACTGTTGCAGCAGTTTCGTATTGAAGCGGATACGTTATCTTCTCCGGATACCCGGATCAGTATTCCGCGTTTTATGCGCTTAGGTTATCAGGCGATTGAAGAAACCCGGTCGCCGTGGTTAGGGTTAGAAATGGGGCGGACAGGACAGCCGTCTCACTTGGGCATTGCTGGATTGTTAGCATTAACATCGCCAACGCTCAAAGACGCCTGTTTGGCCATCTCTAATTACGAACTGCTTTCCAGTTATAACTCTCGTGGTGCATCGTCTTTTGTACAACGTCGAGACCAAGTTTATCTTAGGTTTTATTCAATTAGCCCATACAACGCTTTTAATTTATTTGTCGTCGATTCTGTTCTATCAGGCTGGC